>ERZ772921.823-NODE-823-length-18830-cov-6.680799_pt1 | contig 18830 bp, 17 predicted proteins | sample MGYA00512117_ERZ772921 | MGnify/ENA primary metagenome ERZ772921 (study PRJEB29015, sample SAMEA2737944) | human oral metagenome | biome: human oral; feature: human-associated habitat; material: dental | place: China | collected 2150 ...
GCGAGCTGGGTTCAGAACGTCGTGAGACAGTTCGGTCCCTATCCACTGCAGGCGCTTGAGCACTGAAAAGATCTGACCTTAGTACGAGAGGACCGGGTTGGACAGACCTCTGATGTATCAGCTGTCACGCCAGTGGCACGGCTGAGTAGTCACGTCTGGCCAGGATAATCGCTGAAAGCATCTAAGCGAGAAGCCGGCTTTGAGATGAGTGCTCGCAGTATCCACAGAGAACATGTGGTCGATAGGCTGGGGATGTAAGCGCAGCAATGCGTTCAGTTGACCAGTACTAATATTACTTGGGCTTTTTTAATCTTTTGCTCGCCTGCTATTTATTTCCCATTGCCCTTTACATCCATTCTTGTTTGGTGACCATTGCGGCAGGGATACACCCGGTGACATCCCGAACCCGGCAGTTAAGTCTGCTTGCGCCTACGATACTTGGCATGCGCCAGGGAAAATGGGCAGTCGCCAAACTTTTCTTTTTCTGCGTCTCCGTAGCTCAGCTGGTTAGAGCATCTGACTGTTAATCAGAGGGCCGCTGGTTCGAGCCCAGCCGGGGACGCCATTTTTTATTGAAAAACTAAGAAAGATATGTTATAATGAAAATTGTTGGAAGTAGAAAAAGAGAAAAAATAGGAGTGAAAAATAAATATGTTTCAAAAATTAGATGATGTTGTTTTAAAACATAAAGAACTTACGGATTTACTTATGAGTCCCGAAGTTACTAGTGATCCTAAAAAAATTATGGAATATAATAAGGCTTTGAACAGTATTGATGAAGTGGTTCAAAAATATACTTATTATAAAGAGCAAAAAGAAGAAATGGAAAATCTTAAAGAAGATTTGAAAACAGAAAAAGATCACGAGATGAAAGAAATGATGTTGGAAGAAATTCATTTGATTGAAGAAAAGATTCCTATATTAGAAGAGGAATTGAAAGTACTTTTATTACCTAAAGATCCTAATGATGACAAAAACGTTATTATGGAAATTAGAGCAGGTGCGGGTGGAGATGAAGCTGCACTTTTTGCTTATGATATATTTAGAATGTTTATAAGATATGCTGAGAGAAATCGTTGGAAAACGGAAATTATTGATAAAAGTGAAATTGGAGTTGGTGGACTAAAAGAAGTGACTTTTCTTATTAAGGGGCATGGAGCTTATTCGAGATTAAAATTTGAAAGTGGGGTTCACAGAGTTCAAAGAGTTCCTGCGACTGAGTCTTCTGGAAGGGTCCATACTTCAACAATTACAGTTGCAGTGCTTCCTGAAATTGATGATGTGAGCGAAGTTGAAATTAATCCGAGTGATTTAAAAATTGATACTTATAGATCGAGTGGAGCGGGTGGACAACATGTAAACACTACAGATTCAGCGGTTAGAATTACACATTTGCCGACAGGGCTTGTTGTTACTTCCCAAGATGGGCGTTCACAAATTAAAAATAAAGAAGCTGCGATGAAAGTGCTGGCTTCAAAACTTTATGAAATGGAATATGAAAAACAGAGAAAAGAAGTGGAAAATGAAAGAAGATCTCAGGTGGGAAGCGGTGATAGATCTGAAAAAATTAGAACTTATAATTTCCCACAAGGAAGAGTTACAGATCATAGAATTAAATTGACTTTGCATAGACTTGAAGCAGTTTTGGACGGAGATTTGGACGAAATGATTGATGCACTGATTGCTTATGACCAGGCTGAAATGCTTAAAGCTGTTGGTGATAATGAATAAATTGCTTGATATATTAAATAAATCTGTTGAGTATTTGAAAAAAAGACACATAAAAGATGCAAGATTAAAGGTCGAAAGTATTTTTTCAGAAGTATTGAAAATGCCAAGAATAATGCTTTATGCAAATTTTGAAAAGGAACTTTCGCAGTTTGAAATTAATAAAATAAAAGAAAAATTGACTGATGCATTAAAAAGAAATAAAGATATTTCGAGTTCAATTGAAGTTAAAGATGACGATAGTTTAAAAAGTTTACTTGTTAAAAGTATTGATTTTTTAAAAAAAAATCATGTGAATGAAGCTAAGCTAAAAGCGGAAATTATATTTTCAAGCGTTTTGGAAATTGAGAGAATGATGCTTTTTACAAAGTATAATGAGAAAATATCTAAAGAAAAAAAAGATAAGTTAAGAAAATTTATTTCAAAAGTTGGGAAAGAAAATTTTCCAATACAATATCTTTTAAATGAACAAGAATTTTATGGAAGAAAATTTTATGTGGATAAGGGTGTATTAATTCCACGTCAGGATACTGAAGTTTTGGTTCAAAAAGCCATTGAAATTTTAAAAAAAAATGGAAAAGAAAATAAAAATTCAAAAAAAATACTTGATATTGGCTGTGGAAGTGGTATAATAGGAATAACAATAGCGTTAGAAATCGAAAATAGTTATGTTTTAGGTGTAGATATATCGGAAAAAGCATTGGAAACATCTGAAAAAAATAAAAAAATGCTGAATTCAAAAAACATAAAATTTATAAAATCGGATTTGTTTGAAAATGTCGAATTTAATAGTTTTGATATGATTGTGTCAAATCCGCCGTATATCTCTTTAGGTGAAATGGGAATAATGTCTGATGACACTTTACACGAACCGAGCGAAGCACTTTTTGCAGAAAATGATGGATTATATTTTTATTTGGAGATTTCTAGTAGAGCTAAAGATTATTTGGCAGAAAATGGATTTCTACTTTTTGAAATTGGATTTAGGCAAGGCTATAAAGTGAAAGAAATTATGGAGAAATTTGGATTTAGAAATATTGAAATCATTGAAGACTTAAATGGAAACAATAGAGTTATAATTGGACAGAAAAATTCATAAATATTTTGGTTTAGAAACAAGCCATTTATCTTGTGATAAAAAAACAGTTTCAAAAAAATTAAATTGAAAAAATAAAAAAGAGGAGATGAGTTAATGATTAGTGACAGGAAAATCATAAAAACAGCAGGAATCTTATTATTAGGACTTACATTATCAGTATCAGCGTTTGGAGGACAAGTAAAATCTGCAAGTGGAAATTCTCAATTGGAAAATTTAATAAAAAATCAATATAATAATCAAAGTATCAATTTGAATGTAAATAGCAGCGTAAAAAATATGCAACAGACTGGAAGTTATACAAAACCAAGCACCACAGAATTTATTTCTACTACAAATGGAAAATCTCAAGATGGAATGCCTGAATTAAAATTGACTAGAGAGCAATTGCTGTCAGTTGCAAACAAAATTTTTCAAAATGAAACAGGCGGTTCGGTAAGTAATTTAGTTGACTGGAATGATGGAGAAAATTTTCCTTCGCTTGGAATAGGTCATTTTACTTGGTTTAAAGCTAGTGGTGGAAGAAGTGGATTTGGAGACAGCCTTCCTGATATGGTTGCTTATTTTAGAAGCAAAGGTATTAAATTGCCAAAAATTTTAGCAGAAAATAGATTTTCACCTTGGGAAAGTAAATCTGAACTTATGAGCAAAAAATCCAGAGGAGATAAAGATATTCAAGAATTAATTTCTTTTTTTGATAATACAAGAGATATTCAAGTGATGTTTATTTATGAAAGATTAAAATCCTCATTAGGAAAAATGTTAAATGCATCATCAAACAAAGAAAATTTAAAAAATCAATTTAATAGAATGGTGGAAACTCCCAACGGACTTTATGCTCTAATAGATTATGTCAATTTTAAAGGAGAGGGATTGTCAGGCGTTTCTTCATACAACAATGTTGCTTGGGGACTAAGACAAGTACTGGAAAATATGAAAGGAACGGCTACAGGTCAAAGTGCTTTAGTAGAATTTAGTAATTCTGCAAAATATGTACTACAAAGAAGAGTAAAAAATGCACCAAGAAATGAAAGCAGATGGTTACAAGGCTGGTACAACAGAGTCGATACTTACAAGACATTTGTAATAGGTAGTTTATAATTTTTTTTGGCAGAGACTTTTTTAGTTTCTGCCATCTTTTTTAATTCATAAAAAATTTAAAAATAAAAAGGAGAAAAGAGTGAAAATATCAGATTTTGATTTTGAATTGCCAAAGGAATTAATTGCACAAAAAGCAATGGAACCTAGAGACAGTTCCAAACTTTTAGTATTAGATAAAAAAGAAAAAACGCTTGAACACAGACATTTTTTTAATATAATTGATTATTTGAAAAAAGGTGATGTGCTTGTCATAAATAGGACAAAAGTTATTCCTGCAAGAATTTTTGGACATAAAAAGTTGGATGGAGATGAAATTGGGGCTTTGATGGAATGTTTTTTATTAAAAAGATATGATTTGAAAACTTGGGAAGTCTTGCTAAAACCTGCTAAAAAGTTGAAAATAGGACAGAAAATTGTGTTTAGCGAAGGACTACTGGAAGCTGAATTAATTGAGATTAAAGAAGACGGAAATAGAGTTTTGAAATTTGAATTTGAGGGAAATTTTGAAGAAATATTGGATAAATTGGGGGAGATGCCGTTACCACCTTATATAACTGAAAAACTTTCAGATAAAAATCGTTATCAGACAGTTTATGCAAAACAAGGAGAATCAGTTGCAGCACCAACTGCAGGGCTTCATTTTACAATGGAACTGCTTGAAAAAATAAAGAAAAAAGGAGTCATTTTGACAGAAGTATTTTTGGATGTTGGACTTGGGACTTTTAGACCTGTGCAAGTTGAAGATGTGACAGAGCATAAAATGCACAGTGAAAAATACTGGATTCCTGAAAAAACTGCAAAAATTGTAAACGAAGCTAAAAAAAATGGGAATAGAATTATCGCGGTTGGGACAACTTCGGTGAGAACATTGGAATCTTGTGTAGATGAAAATGGTAAACTTCTTCCAAAAAATGGAGCTACAAATATTTTTATCTATGGAGACTATAAATTTAAAATTGTCGACGCGATGATTACTAATTTTCATTTGCCAAAATCTACACTTGTTATGCTAGTTTCAGCATTTGCTGGAAAAGATTTTGTGTTTTCTGCGTATAAGGAGGCGATTAAAGAAAAATACAGATTTTATAGTTTTGGAGATTCAATGTTTATATATTAAAAAACGAGCCGTGTGCTCGTTTTTTTTGTATGAAAGAAGTCTAAATGTAGAGATGGGGCGTCTCTTCTAGACACCTATTTATATCATATAAATGTGGATTTGTCAAATGAATTAAAAGTTTTAAAAGTCAAAATATTTTTTTGTTTTTTTAAGATATTTTAATAAGATTATAAAATTTATATTTTTTATCTATTTTCATTATTTTTTATAAGTATTTTTGAAATAGTTATTCAAAGCGCCATAAACATTTCCTAAATTTTCCATTTTTTCTATTTCTTCCATGTCAGGCTCTTTAAAATCTTCGGTATTATCTTTGTTTTTTTTTGTTTCTTCGATACTTTTTAAATTATCGGAAAAGTTTTGAGAGATGGAAATTTCTTCTGAAAAATTATTCTCATCTTTTAATTTTTTTGTTTCAATTTCAACTTTCGTTTTTTTGATTTCTGGCTTTTCTTTTTTTTCATAAATTTTAAAGGTCTGATCAAAAAAAATAAAAAAATCATTTATTGCATTTTCTTCTTTTTCAGTTTTTAAAAGAAGAATTGTCCCCTCAAAAATCGCAATTAAAATTCTGGCTAAACTTTCGGGAGGAATGTCAGAAAACTTTTCCAAAGAAGAATACTTTAGAGTTGTTATAAAAAAAGAAAATCGCAATTCTATTTTTTGGTAAGATTTAACGAGTTCTTCTCGAATTTGATTATTTATATCAGACAATTCCAGTGACAAATTCCCAAGTGGACTTCCGCCATGAAATCTATTGTTCTTTATATTTTCAAAATATTTTTGAAAAAAATCTCTAAATTTTGAAATTGACAAATCATTTACAATTGTGTTAAAAAAATTTATCAAATTTTCAGTATGATATTTTATTACTTCAAATAAAACTTCTTCCTTTGTTGAAAAAAATTTGTAAAAATAGTCATTTGGAATTTTACATTCCTGAAAAATATCAGTTAATTCGGTATTCAAATACCCTTTATAATAAAATAATTTTGCACTTTGCTGAATTATAATTCTTTTTTTTCTTTTCATAAAAGTTTTCCTTTCTTAAAAAACAATCCTTTAGTGATTATCTTATAATATATTTCAGATCATAAAACAAATTTAACACTAAAAAATTGACTAGCATGCCATTATTAGTATACTAAAAAAATTAATTATTAGCAAGAAAAAAAATTTTATTTATTTTATTAAAATAATTAAAAAAATAAATTTTTAAAAATTCTATTTTAAAAATAAGATAAATAGGTTATAATATAAAAGAATAAAATTAGAAAAATTTATAATAAAAAATTAGGAGGAAAAATAATGTCAATATTAATTTTTGGACATAAAAATCCAGATACGGATACGATTTGTTCGGCATTAGCTTATGCTGAATTAAAAAATAAACTTGGGAAAGATGTAAAACCTGTGAGATTGGGAGAACTTAATGAAGAGACAAAATTTGTTTTGGACTATTTTAAAGTTGGAAAACCTGAACTTGTGACGAATGTTGCTGGGGAAAAAATCATTTTGGTGGACCACAACGAAAGAACTCAAACAGCCGATGGATTTGAAGAAGCAAAAGTTTTGGAATTGATTGACCATCACAGAATTTCTAACTTTAACGTGGACGAACCACTTTATGCGAGAGTTGAGCCAGTTGGATGTACTGCTACAATAATCTTAAAATTATTTAAAGAAAATAATTTAATACCTTCAAAAGAAGTAGCAGGACTTATGTTAAGTGCAATTATTTCTGACACATTGTTATTTAAATCACCAACTTGTACTCCACAAGATACAAATGCAGGGCTTGAGTTAGCGAAAATTGCTGGAGTTAATCCAAACGAATATGGACTTGAAATGTTAAAAGCTGGAACTGCATTAGGTGATAAAACAGAAGCTGAATTACTTACAATGGATATGAAAATTTTTGAAATTGATGGACAAAAAATTGGTGTGGCACAAGTAAATACTGTTAATGAAGCAGAATTGCTGGAAAATAAAAAAGCGTTACTAACAGAAATTAACAATATTATTTCTAAAGAAAACTTGAAATTTTTCATGTTTGTAATTACAAATATTTTGTCAAATGATTCTGTTGCAATTGTTGAGGGGAATGGAGATGCAGTTATTGAAAAAGCGTTTGGACAAAAAGTGGAAGATAACGAAGTTGTTTTAAAAGGGGTAGTTTCTCGTAAAAAACAAATTGTTCCACCTTTGACAAAAGCTATTCAAGATTAAATTTTAAGACAGGGAATAGAAAAAATGGCGATAGTTAAATTAAAAAAAAGAGAAGAGTTAAAGATACTTTTTGCGGTCAGAATGCCTGAAATTGTGTCAGAACTTTATAAAGAAATAAAAAATAAGAAAATAGCTAATTCAAAATTAAAAGAGATTTTGAACATAAAGAAAGACAGAGTTACTAATATTATTGAGTTAGTTGATAGCTTTGAAAATATTTTTTCAGTGCTTGTAATTTATGACAATATTTTAACAGAAAAAGAGCTTTTAAAATATGATTTGGAAATTGAAAGTATTAATTTTAGAATTTTGGATTTAAATTTTAACGGTAAAATTGAGATGGAAAAAATTATTGAGAGCGTTAAAGGTTAAAAAAGGAGGATTTATGAAATTAAGAAAATTGACATTGTTAGTCGGTGCAATGATGTTGTTTGTATTAAATATAATAAATGCAAAAAACATAAAAGTTGGTGAAAAGACAAAAGGAGAAAAAAATTTTGAAAAAATAATGAAAAAATTTGACTTGGAAGCTACAATTCACACAACAAAAGGAGATATTAATGTATTTTTGTATCCTGAAGCAGCTCCTGTAAATGTGGCAAATTTTGTGTTTTTAGCAAAAAAAGGATTTTATGATGGATTGACTTTTCATAGAGTTATTCCAAATGGAATTGTGCAAGGTGGAGATCCAAAAGGAGACGGGACTGGAAGTGCTGGATATAATGTCGACGATGAATTTGTAGATTGGTTAAATTTTAATAATAGTGGGATGTTAGCTATGGCAAATTCAGGAGAAAATACGAATGGGAGTCAATTTTTTATATCATTACAAGGAATGCCATCTCTTAATGGAAAGCATACTGTAATTGGTAGTTTAAAAACAGGTTCTGATCTAGCGATTGCAAAAGTTATAAGACAGGGGGACAAAATTTTGAGCATTGATATAAAAGGGAAAAAAGTTGATGACTTTTTGAGTTATTTTTCTGTAGAAACAGCTGACTGGGAAAGCAAGATGCAAAATAATTAAATATTAAATAAAGTAAACGAAAAAGATTGCCTTAAATTTTTAGCAATCTTTTTTTTATATTATTTTTTACATTTCCTTATTTTTTATATCTCATCTTTTTTCTTGCTTTTTACATAATCAATAAATTTTTTAAATATTTTGTGGGCATATTTATCTGTAGCTGACATCATTTCAGGATGCCACTGGATTCCTAAAATAAGATTTTGTGTATTTAAATTTTCAATCGCTTCAATAACTCCGTCACTGCTTTTAGCAATCGGCTTAAATCCAGGTGCTATTTTATTTATAATCTGATGATGAAAGCTGTTTACAAATCCAATTCCACTCTCAAAAATATCGTTTAAAAAACTATTTTTATCAATTGAAATTGAATGAGTAAAGACATTCCATTTAGCTTTCTGAAAATGTTTAATTGAAATATTTTCTGCATATGATAAATCTTGATGTAGCGTTCCGCCAAATATAACATTTATTAACTGGTGTCCACGGCAAATTCCTAAAATAGGCTTTTTTAATTTTTCTGCAGTTTTTATTAGGATTGTATCAAAGTGGTCTCTATCTGGAAAAATCTCACCAAGCTTTTCCTTGGGCTCTTCTCCATAAATTAGCGGAAAGACATCGTTTCCTCCTGACAAAATAATAGCGTCAACATTTTTTACCATTTCTTCAATAACTTCATCGTCTGTGTTGAATGGCAAGACATATGGAACTCCTCCAGCACGAATAACAGAATCAATGTAGTTTTGATCTAAAGAACTGCGCTTATATCCTGCAAAAAGACCATTTTCAAGATGTGTTGTACTTCCTGAAATACCTATGAGTGGTTTTTTCATATTTTTTTCTCCTCTTTTTATGTTATATATATATTAATTTGTAGCTTAATTTTAACATATTTGCAAGTAAAATACAATTTTAGACAAAATTCAATAATAAAAAAGTTCTTAATTTTTAAAAAATTCAAAATATTGATAAAACTAAAAAAATATAGTATAATTAATAGATTAAAGAAGTTCAATTTCTGAAAATCGCATAAATAAATTAATAAAAAAATTTTGTGAAAAATAATGTTAAAAAAATTAAAAATATGGAGGTAGATTATGTACTCATTGGATAAACAGCTAGTTTTGGAAGATGGCAGTGTGTATAAAGGGTATGGAATTGGTGCAGATATAGAAATGGCGGGGGAGGTTGTATTTAATACAGCGATGACAGGGTATCAGGAAACGCTTTCAGATCCATCATATAACGGACAAATTATTACATTTACATATCCACTAATCGGAAATTATGGTATAAATAGAGATGATTATGAAACTATTAATCCTAGCATAAAGGGAATAGTTACACGTGAAATATGCAGAAAACCTTCTAATTTTAGAAAAGAATTTACTTTGGATGAAGTGCTAAAAGATTTGAATATTCCAGGAATTTCCGGGATTGATACAAGAAGTTTGACAAAAAAGATTAGAGAGCACGGAACAATAAAAGGAATTATTACAGGGATTGAAAAAGATGCGCAAAAAGTTGCAGAAAATTTGAGAAAAAATAACTTGCCAACTAATCAAATTGAACAAGTGTCGACAAAAAAGGCATTTTTGTCTTCAGGACTTGGAAAAAGAGTTGTGCTGATTGATTTGGGGATGAAGTCTGGAATTATGAGAGAGCTTAATTTAAGAGGCTGCGACATTATCGTTATGCCGCACGATGCAAGTGCAAAAGAGATTTTAAGACAAAAACCAGATGGAATAATGCTAAGTAATGGACCTGGGGATCCTGTAGATGTGCCAGAAACAATTAGTACAATAAAAGATTTAATAGGAAAAGTTCCAATTTTTGGAATTTGTATGGGACATCAGCTAATTTCACTAGCTTGTGGGGCAAAAACATATAAGTTGAAATTTGGACATAGAGGGGCTAATCAGCCTGTGAAAAATCTAATTACTGGAAAAGTTGATATTACAGCGCAAAATCACGGCTATGCAGTTGATATTGACTCGCTTAAGGATACAGATTTGGAGCTTACTCACATTGCAGTAAATGACGGGACTTGTGAAGGTGTCAGACACAAGAAGTATTCGGTATTTTCAGTGCAATATCATCCAGAAGCTTCACCTGGACCACACGATCCAAACTACTTGTTTGACCAATTTATTGAAAATATGAAAAAATATAAATATTAAATATGAAAAAGTATATATAATTTTTTAGAAAATATTCTTAAATAAAATATAACATATTTAAGAGAAACTTTTTTAAATAAAATAAAAATTGAGAATTACTATTTTAAAAAGATTAGGAGTTGTTAAAAAAATGCCAAAACGAAAAGACATAGAAACAATATTAGTAATTGGTTCAGGACCAATAATAATAGGACAAGCTGCTGAATTTGACTATGCGGGAACACAAGCTTGCCTGTCACTTCGGGAAGAAGGGTACAAAGTAATACTTGTAAATTCAAATCCAGCGACTATTATGACGGATAAGGAAATTGCAGACAAAGTATTTATCGAGCCTTTGACTGTAGAATTTGTTTCAAAAATTATTAGAAAGGAAAGACCAGATGCACTGCTTCCCACACTTGGCGGACAAGTTGGACTAAATCTTGCAGTAGAACTTCACAATTCAGGAGTTCTTTCAGAATGTGGAGTGGAACTTTTAGGGACAAAGCTATCTTCTATTAAACAGGCTGAGGACAGGAAACTTTTTAGAGATTTGATGAATGAGTTAAATGAGCCTGTGCCAGAATCGGACATCATTCACAATCTTGAACAGGCTAGAGAATTTGTTTCAAAAATTGGGTATCCAGTAATTGTCAGACCTGCTTTTACAATGGGTGGAACAGGTGGAGGAATCTGCCATAACGATGCTGAACTTGAAGATATTGTAAGTAATGGGCTTCGTTATTCGCCAGTAACTCAATGTCTTTTGGAAAAATCTATTGCGGGATATAAAGAAATTGAGTATGAAGTTATGCGAGACAGCAATGATACGGCAATTGTTGTCTGCAACATGGAAAATATTGATCCGGTTGGTATTCATACAGGGGATTCAATAGTTGTGGCACCATCGCAGACATTGACAGATAGAGAATATCATATGTTAAGAGATGTTTCATTAAAAATAATAAGAGCATTAAAAATTGAAGGTGGATGTAATGTGCAGTTGGCACTTGATCCAAATTCATTTAAATACTATATAATCGAAGTAAATCCGAGAGTTTCCCGTTCATCAGCTCTAGCTTCCAAAGCTACAGGTTATCCAATCGCAAAAATTGCAGCAAAAATCGCAGTTGGACTTACGCTTGATGAAATTATAAACCCTGTTACAAAAAATTCTTACGCTTGTTTTGAGCCATCACTAGATTATGTCGTAAGTAAAATACCAAGATTTCCATTTGACAAATTTGAGAAAGCTGATAGACATTTGGGGACTCAAATGAAAGCAACTGGAGAAGTTATGGCAATTGGTAGAACTTATGAAGAGAGTCTGTTAAAAGCAATTCGTTCACTTGAATATGGAGTTCATCATCTAGGACTTCCAAATGGAGATGAGTTTCCATTGGAATATATTTTGCGAAGAATTCAAAAAGCTGGAGATGAAAGACTATTTTTCATTGGAGAAGCTCTAAGAAGAGGAGTTACACCGGGAAATATTCATGAAATGACAAAAATAGATATGTTTTTCCTTGATAAAATGAAAAATATTATTGATATTGAAGTGGAATTAAAAGCAAATGTTGGAAATCCTGATGTACTTTTATTTGCCAAAAAATTTGGATTTTCGGACAAAGTTATTGCGCATCGTTGGAATACGACTGAAGAAGAAGTTTATAAACTTCGTGAAGAATATAGTATTAAGCCAGTTTTTAAAATGGTAGATACTTGTGCTGCAGAATTTAAGTCAGAAACACCTTATTTTTATTCAAGCTACGAAGATGAAAATGAGAGTATTATTGGAGATAAGAAAAAAATTGTTGTATTGGGATCAGGACCAATTAGAATTGGACAAGGAGTGGAATTTGACTATGCGACAGTTCATGCCGTAAAGGCGATAAAAGAAATCGGATATGAAGCAATTATTGTAAATAATAACCCTGAAACAGTTTCAACTGACTTTTCAATTTCAGATAAACTTTACTTTGAACCGCTTACAGAAGAAGATGTTATGGCAATTATTGAATTAGAACAGCCTGAAGGAGTCGTAGTTCAATTTGGAGGACAGACTGCGATAAATCTTGCTGAAAAATTGGATAAGCACGGAGTAAAAATACTTGGAACCGCACTTGAAGAAATTGATAACGCCGAAAATAGAGATAAATTTGAAGCATTACTTCATAAATTAAACATTCCACAACCGCTTGGAAAAACTGCGTTTGATACAGAAACAGCTGTAAAAAATGCTGCGGAAATTGGTTATCCTGTGTTAGTAAGACCGTCTTATGTACTTGGAGGTCGTGCGATGGAAATCGTTTACAGGGAAGAAGAGTTAAGACATTATATGGAAAATGCTGTAAAAGTGTCGCCTGATCATCCAGTTTTGACAGATAGATATTTAGTTGGAAAAGAAATCGAAGTGGATGCGATTTGTGATGGAGAAACTGTTGTAATTCCTGGAATAATGGAGCATATTGAAAGAGCAGGAGTTCACTCGGGGGATTCGATTGCCGTTTATCCACCGCAAAGTTTGACAAAAGAACATATTGACACATTGGTTGATTATACAATAAGACTTGCAAAAGGACTTAATATAGTAGGACTTCTTAATATTCAATATGTAATCAGTCACGGAGAAGTTTTTGTTCTGGAAGTAAATCCGAGAAGTTCGAGAACTGTGCCATTCTTGAGTAAAATTACAAAAGTTCCTATGGCGAAATTGGCTATGAAAGGGATTTTGGGAGAAACATTGGCTTCTAAGGGTTATAAAACTGGATTGATACCTACTGGAGATAAAGTATATACAAAAGTTCCAGTATTTAGTTTTCAAAAATTAAAAGATGTGGATACAACACTTGGGCCTGAAATGAAATCGACTGGAGAAGTTATGGGAAGTGATGAAAGCCTTGAAAAATCACTTTACAAGGGATTAATTTCTGCGGGAATAAAAGTAAAGGATCAAGGAAGTGTGCTATTTACAATAAGTGGCGTGGCAAAAGAAGAAGCGTATAAACTTGCTCAAAGATTTTCAAATTTGGGATACAATTTGATGGCGACTGAAAAAACAGCTCAGTACTTTAGAGACAGAGGACTTAGAGTGGAAACTGTCGGAAAAATTGATGAAAATAAATACAAACACAATGTGCTTGACGTAATTTACAAAGGTCATGTGGATATGATTATTAATACCGCAGCTAAGAAAAAAAGTGCGACAACTGACGGATTTAAAATTAGACGAGCTGCGAGTGAACAGGAAATTGCGTGTCTAACTTCACTTGACACAGCTGATGCGCTATTAAAGGTGCTGGAATCTATTTCATTTAATGTAGCATCGATATAAAATAAATTTTTTTGAAAAAGAAATAATTTGAAAAAGTTTTTAAAAATAAAAAAATTGGAGAAAAGATGGAAAAAGACAAAGTTTCAATTATAATTCCAATGTATAATGCAGAAAAGTTTATCGCAAGAGCAATAGAAAGTGTGTGCTCACAAACTTATCAAAACTGGGAGCTGCTTATAATAAATGATAAATCGAAGGACAAAAGTTTTGAAATTGCAAATGAGTTTGCAAAAAAAGACGACAGAATTAAAATTGTAGATTCAAAAGAAAATGTCGGAGTTGTGAGAGGAAGAAATCAGCTAATAGAAAAGGCAACTGGGAAATATATTGCTTTTCTTGACGCTGATGACTTTTGGCACGAAAAAAAATTGGAAAAGCAGATAAATTTTATGAAAGAAAAGGGTGCCACTATAAGTTGCACTGAATATACAAGGGTTAGAGAAGACGAAACAAAAATAAACGAAGTTGTCATAAAAGAAAAAATTTCTTACAAAGATATGTTAAAAAATAACTATCTAGGCTGTCTTACGGTAATTTATGACGCACAAAAATTGGGAAAAAGATATTTTAAGCAGAGAGATAAAAATGAAGATTATGTGCTGTGGCTGGAAATTGTAAAAGAAGTAAAAGTAATTTATGGACTTAAAGAAAATTTGGCATTTTACAGAGTCTTGGACAATTCTCGCTCGAGTAATAAATTTAAAACAGCAAAAGTCAGATGGGAAATCTACAGAAATGAAGAAAAATTATCATTTTTTAGTGCGATTTACTATTTCATTCACTATGCTTTTTTTGCGTTAAAAAAAAGTAAATAAATTTTTAAAAATAAAGAAGGAGGAAGAAATGGGGGAAAAATTTTTTGGCGAAATTGAATTGTTTTTATTTGATATGGACGGCTTGCTATTCGATACAGAAACAATTTATGTGGAATATGGGCGTGAAGTGGCTAAAGAAAAGGGATATACAATAACAAAGGACATTGTGGAAAAAACATCAGGTGTTACAAATGACAAAGCAAGAATATTGTTCAAGGAAGCATTGGGACAAGATTTCCCATATGATGAAATGATGGGTACCGTTAAAAATTATATACTGGAAAAAGCTCTAAAAGGGGAAGTTCCGCTAAAACTTGGTGCGTTGGAATTGCTTGAATTTTTGAAGAAGAATAATAAACAGATGATTTTGGCAACTTCATCGGATTTACATTTGGCAGAAGCATTGACGGAAGGAAAGGACGTAAAAAAATATTTTTCTCATTTAATAACTGCGGAAGATGTCGTTCACGGTAAACCTGATCCGGAAGTGTTTTTAATAAGTGCCAAAAAAGCTGGAGCATCTCCTGAAAAAACAGTTGTATTTGAAGATTCGTTCAACGGAATAAGGGCAGCGCACGCAGCTGGAACATTTCCCATTATGGTGCCAGATAAATTGAAGCCGACTGAGGAAATTTTAAAATTGGTTTATAAAAAATTCGACAATTTATTGGAAGTGCTTGATTACTTTAAGGGAAAACAATGAATTAGTAAAAAGTAAATGGAAATTGATTAATAGAAGTTATTTTAGGAAAATTAAGATAACTTCTATTTTTTTATAAAAATTCTTTTTTTAAGAGATTCAAATTAATTGAAAAAAACTAATAAATATAGTAAAATAAATAGTAAAAAGATAAAATTTTAGTAAGGTAGATTTTTTAGTTTTTTACGGTTCAGTTTTTTTAAGGAGTAAGAAAATTCTAAAGATTTGGGAGGAATGAATATGGGAAGTAATACTTTTGTAATAGTGGGAACGCAGTGGGGAGATGAAGGAAAAGGTAAAATAATAGATGTGCTGTCTCCAAAAGCGGACTATGTAGTGAGATTTCAAGGAGGAAATAACGCAGGACATACGGTTGTCGTAAATGATGAAAAATTCATTTTGCACTTATTGCCATCTGGAATAATAAATTCAGCTGGAAAGTGTATAATTGGAGCTGGAGTTGTGATTGACATTGAAGTTTTATTAAAAGAAATTGAAGAATTGGAAAAAAGAGGAAGAAAATTAGATAATTTATTTATTGATGAAAGAGCACATATAATAATGCCTTATCATATTGCAATTGACAAAGCGAAAGAAGAAGCTATGGGAGAAAATAAAATTGGGACAACTCAAAGGGGAATCGGGCCTTGCTATATTGACAAAATCGCAAGAAATGGAATCAGAATTGGAGATTTGCTGGAACCAGAAAGATTTAGAGATAAATTAGCTTGGAATGTGGCAGAAAAAAACGACATGCTCACTAGATATGGAAAAGAAACTTTTGATTTGAAAAAACTTTATAATAAATTTATGAAACTTGCTGAAAAGATTAAATTTAGAATCATTGATGCAGTTGTGGAAATTAACGAAGGGATTGAAGCTGGAAAAGTGGTGCTTTTTGAAGGGGCACAAGCGTTAATGCTTGACATTGACTACGGAACTTACCCTTACGTAACTTCATCATCACCAACATCTGGTGGAGTAACAGTTGGAACCGGGGTTGCACCGACAAAAATTTCAAGAGTTCTTGGAGTTATGAAAGCATACACAACAAGAGTTGGAGAAGGACCTTTTCCAACAGAATTGGAAAATGAAGATGGAGAAACTTTGAGAAAAGTTGGACATGAATTTGGTGCGACAACTGGGCGTCCTAGAAGATGTGGATGGCTTGACTTGGTAATTGGGAAATATGCGGTGTTAATCGACGGATTGACAGATATTGTATTGACAAAATTAGATGTATTGACTGGATTTGAAAAAATTAAAGTTGCGGTTGGTTATGAAATTGATGGAAAAGTTTGTTATTCATATCCTGGAAACTTGAGAAAATCTAAAGACTTGAAAATAATTTACGATGAGTTAGATGGTTGGCAAGAAGATATTACGCAAATAAAAAATTACGAAGACTTGCCTGAAAATTGTAAAAAATATATTGAATATATTGAGAAAAAGTTAAAATGTCGTGTTTCAATGATTTCAGTTGGACCTGAAAGAACTCAAAATATTTATAGATATGATTTGGGAGAGTTTGTAAAATAGAAATTTTTGAATTAATTGAAATCTATAAAAATATAAGAGAATAAAAGATATTTTTTGAAATTAACTTTAAAGAAAGGAATGAAAAATGAAAAAATTATTAGTAATATTGATGTTAGCAGTAGGAGCAATTTCATTTTCAGCTAAAGCACAAAATGTTGAAAAATATAAAGTTAAAAAATCTTTAAAAGAAAATGTTACACAAAATTTATCTTTTGATACAATTACTTTAAAATTAGTCGGACAAGGATCATCGAAAGCTGATGAAAATAAGATAGAATTAGAATATGAAAATTTTAAGGCAATTGGAAAAAATAAAAAAGTTTATACAGAAAAAGATTTTCAAGTAAATGGTAAAAAGCCAAAAATTATAATAAGTAAAATAGTTTCTACCAAAATGATAAGAAATTTTATTGAAAGTGATGAAGAAATACAAGTAATTGGATTTTTAGACGAAAATAATGAAAGAGATAAAGGAATTAGATATAAACCATTTGATGTTAAATTTACTGAAAATCAAGATTGGGTAAAGAAAATTTATTTTAAAGACGGAACAATTTATATTTGGGATAATTAATTTTTTAATTTTATAATCTTTTGTCAAGAAAGGAATGAGAAATGAAAAAAGTTTTAATTTCAATCGTATTTTTAATTTCAATAAATGTATTTGCAGATATTAATAGTGAAATAAAAAATTTGAAGCAACTTAAAGTAGATAATGAATTTATTGAAGGATATAAAAAGGCAGTAAATGAATTTTCTTCTACGAAAAAATTATCTGACAAATATATGGCAGAATATCTTAATATCGGTATGATTTATTTAAAAAATTCAAAATATGATGAAGCAATAGAGCTGTATAATAGAATTTTAAAAAGTAATTTAAAAAATGTAAGTACTAATTATTGGGCTTATTATGGAATTTCATCTGCGTATTTTTACAAAAAGGATTTTAAAAATTCATTTGAGTATGGGAAAAAAGCGATAGAAATGGATATTAAGCAGAAAAAAGAATTACCGTTCATTCCAAAAGATGAAATGGAAGATTATAGAAGAAGAAATTTAGCAGAAAGAACTTTTTTATCAGGGTACTCACAAGAAAAATATGAAGAAATATTAAATATATTTTTAGAAACAATCAAAGACGAAAATTATAAAAATGTCATTTCAAAAGATGAGATAATAATAAAAGCGTTAGTGAGTGCAACGATGCAAATCAGGAAAAAAGATGAAAAACTTTCTGATAAGTATTTGAAAGAATTAGAAAAGTTAAAAATTTTTAAAGTTGTCAAAGTTGATTAAAAAAGTAAAATTTGTGTACATGAAGGAGAATTATGAATAAAATAGTAATTATATTATTTGGAATTTTGAGTATTTTATCATATTCTTCTGAATTTCAAATAATAACATGTTGTGAAAATTGTTATCGTAAAAACTCAAAAATAAAAAATAAAAATTATGATTGGGACAAATTAGGGACTGAATTTAACTGGAATTTAGATTCAGAGTATAAATTTACAGAGAAAGGTAAATAAAAATAACTAGGAGGAATTAAAAATGACAGATATGAGTATATATTCAAATCCGTTGGCGGAGAGATATTCGAGTAAGGAAATGTTGCATATTTTTTCACCTGAGTTTAAGTTTAGAACTTGGAGAAAATTGTGGATAAATTTGGCTGAGGCTGAAAAAGAGCTTGGGCTTGATTTTATTACTGATGAACAAATTGAGGAACTTAAAAAATATAAAGATGATGTGGACTTTGAAGTTGCAGCAAAATTTGAGAAAAAGTTAAGACACGATGTGATGGCTCATGTGCATACTTATGGAGAACAGGCGAAAAATGCAAGAAAAATTATTCATTTGGGAGCGACAAGTGCATATGTTGGGGATAATACTGATTTGATTCAAATTAAGGAAGGGCTTTTGGTTGTTAAAAGAAGAATGCTTACTTTGATTGAAAAAATGAGAGATTTTGCATTGGAATA
>ERZ772921.830-NODE-830-length-18725-cov-22.048688_pt1 | contig 18725 bp, 16 predicted proteins | sample MGYA00512117_ERZ772921 | MGnify/ENA primary metagenome ERZ772921 (study PRJEB29015, sample SAMEA2737944) | human oral metagenome | biome: human oral; feature: human-associated habitat; material: dental | place: China | collected 2150 ...
CATGACGCTGTGGGCCGGCGCCTGCGTCCTGCCCCTGACCGCCGGCCGGGACCTGGCCGGGTGGGGGAGTGGCCCGGCCTTGGCCCTCCTGGCCGGGGTGGGCTGGGGCGGGGCCGCGGTGGCCTGCGGGCTACGGCCCGTTCCCGACTTCTCCGTCGGGCTGGTCGCCTCCCTGCCGCCGGCGGTGGGGCAGATGCTCCTGGGGGCCCTGGCGCCCTGCGTGGTGGTCAGCCTGCCGGTGGTGCTCCTGGTCCTGGGCGGGACGGTGACCCCCGGGCTGCTGGGGATCCAGGCGGTGCTCAGCGGCGCCGTCGTCCTGTGGAGCCTGTGGGTGCCTCGTGACGGGGGCGAGTAGCCTCCCGGCAGAAGACGCCGTAGTGGTGAGGGTCACGAAAAAGTGTGTCGGCGTCGGATTGAGGTAGGAGCGTGACCTTCTGGTACCCTGTCCCCTGATCGACCGGGATCCGTCCCGGCACGCAAGCGGAGAGATCCCACCTGGGTTCCCTGTAGACGGGAGCCGGGTTCGTGCGAGGGCTTTAAGGCCCTCCGTGGTCCATCGGCTCCGTGCCGACTGCCGTGCTCGTCAGAGGCCTCCGCTGCATGTCATGGAGCGGGGGCCTTCTCCGTCCCAGCGGTCATGAGCCACTTAGTAGTGAGGAACAGCCATCAGCGAGCCCCGTATCAATGAACGGATCCGCGTCCCCGAGGTGCGTCTTGTCGGCCCCGGCGGCGAGCAGGTCGGCATCGTCCGCGTGGAGGATGCCCTGCGTCTGGCGGAGGAGGCTGACCTCGACCTGGTTGAGGTCGCCCCTGACGCCCGCCCCCCCGTGGCGCGTCTCATGGACTACGGCAAGTTCAAGTACGAGTCGGCCATGAAGGCACGTGACGCCCGGCGCAACCAGGCCAACACCCAGCTCAAGGAGATCCAGTTCCGGCCCAAGATCGACGAGCACGACTACGGCACCAAGATCGGCCACGTCAGGCGTTTCCTGACCGGCGGGGACAAGGTCAAGTGCATTGTCCGCTTCCGCGGCCGGGAGCAGTCCCGCCCCGAGCTGGGCATCCGCCTGCTCCAGCGGGTCGCCTCGGAGGTCGCCGAGCTGGCCACGATCGAATCCCACCCCCGGCAGGACGGCCGCAATATGGTCATGGTCCTGGCCCCCACGCGCAAGAAGGCCGAGGTCAAGTCCGACCAGCGGCGTCGCCGTGAGGAGGCGCGGGCCAGCCGCCGGGCCGAGAAGCACGCCGCCAAGGCCTCCCGTGCCGCCGAGCAGGCGGGCGCCCAGGCCGCCTCCCGGCAGCGCTGAGGCGCCGTCCCGCACCACGGGACCACCACACCCACCCCCTGGCCAAAGTCAGCGGGGTCCGCAGCCCCGGGACCACCCGGTGGCCGAGAAGAGGAAAAACACATGCCGAAGATGAAGACGCACTCCGGTGCCAAGAAGCGCTTCCGCGTCACCGGTAGCGGCAGGCTCATGCGTGAGCAGGCCAACAAGCGCCACCTGCTGGAGGTCAAGTCCTCGCGGCGTAAGCGCAGGCTCTCCCGGGACCAGCCGGTCGCCCCCGCTGACGTCCGCCAGGTCAAGAAGCTGCTCGGCCGCTGAGCCGGCCCCTAACCCAGTCCTAAGGAGTTCTCGTCATGGCACGTGTCAAGCGGTCTGTCAACGCCCGCAAGAAGCGCCGTTCCGTCCTGGAGCAGGCCTCGGGCTACCGCGGGCAGCGTTCGCGTCTCTACCGCAAGGCCAAGGAGCAGGTCACCCACTCCGGCGTCTACGCCTTCCGTGACCGCCGCGCCCGCAAGGGCGACTTCCGCCGCCTGTGGATCCAGCGCATTAACGCCGCCGCCCGGGCCGAGGGCCTGACCTACAACCGTTTCATCCAGGGCCTGGGCCTGGCCGGGGTGGAGGTGGACCGCCGCATGCTGGCCGAGCTGGCCGTCAACGAGCCCGCCGCCTTCTCCGCCCTGGTGGACACCGCGCGCAGGGCCCTGCCGCAGGACGTCAACGCCCCCCGGGCCTGATCCGCCCGCACGCCAGTTCCTGGTGCACGACGGCGCCGCCCACCCCGGGCGGCGCCGTCGTCTTTTACGTGCCTGCCCGCCCCGGACCGCCCCGTGCCGCCGCCCACCAGGGCCGCTGCGGGCACGTGGCTACCCACCGCGGGCCCGCCTGCCCACCGGTCCCGGGGTGCCCACCCTGGCCCCCGCCCCGGGAGCGTGGCGTGTGTGCGGGCGCATACCCGTCTCCTGTTGCGTGCCCTCGACCGATCCGTTAGCGTCTTACCCGTCACCACCTACCGGTGGTGCCCCGAGGATGCCGCCTAGCGGCACAGTTCCCTGCCTAAGGAGGTCTGGCGTGCGCATGTGGATGTGTTGCTGTAGCTGTCGCTGAGACAGCCCTACCAAGCAACCCCTTCTCCGTAAGAGAGTCCACAATATGAGCACCCAGCCCCCAGCTCCCGAGCAGTCCGCTACCCCCGACCCGGATGTCCCGGACGTCCTCGTCAGCCTCGTCGACGTCACCAAGTACTACGGTGACTTCAAGGCCCTCGACGCCGTCTCCCTGGACGTCCACCGCGGTGAGGCCGTCGCCATTATCGGCGCCTCCGGGTCGGGCAAGTCCACCCTGTGTCGCACCATTAACCGCCTGGAGACCATCCAGGAGGGGACGATCACCATCGACGGTGAGCGTCTCCCCGAGGAGGGCAGGGACCTGACCCGCCTGCGCGCCGAGGTCGGCATGGTCTTCCAGTCCTTCAACCTCTTCCCCCACCGGAGCGTCCTGGACAATATCACCCTGGCCCCCACCCGTGTGCGCAAGGTGCCCAGGGCCGCTGCCGAGGCGCGCGCCCACGAGCTCCTGGAGCGGGTCGGCCTGGCCGACCAGGCGGGTAAGCGCCCCGCCCAGCTCTCCGGCGGCCAGGCCCAGCGCGTGGCCATTGCCCGCGCCCTGGCCATGGATCCCAAGATCATGCTCTTCGACGAGCCCACCTCCGCCCTGGACCCCGAGCTCGTCGGGGAGGTCCTCGACGTCATCCAGGACCTGGCCACCACCGGCATGACCATGCTCATTGTCACCCACGAGATGGGGTTCGCCCGCAAGGTCGCCGACAGAATCGTCTTTATGGACGGCGGCCAGATTATCGAGCAGGGCGCCCCCGAGGCCTTCTTCACCTCCCCGCGCACCGCGCGCGCCCGCGACTTCCTGTCCAAGGTCCTGCCCCGCTGAGCCCCACCGGGACCAGCAGGGGCCACCTCCCACCATCGACCGGCAGCGCGCCACCACCGGGCCGTCACCACGGCCCGGGGTGCCCGGGGCTGGCGGATCTCCCCACCCGAGTCCCGTACCGGGGCCGTACGAAACGAGGAACACATGACCACCACACCCCTGACCATGACCCGTCGTGGCGCCCTGGGCGCTGCCGGTGCTGCCGGGCTCATGGCCCTCCTGGCTGCCTGTGCGGACACCGGTGCGGACGGCAAGGCCGTGTCCACCGCCTCGGGCTCCGGAGCGGACTACCTTACCGCCGTGACCTCCGGGCCCGTGGCCACCGCGGACGTCGTGGCCGCCTCCACCTGGGCCTCCGCGGTCAAGCAGGCCGGCACCCTCAGGATCGGCGGGACCCGCACCTCCCTGGTCTTCAGCCAGGAGGACCCCGCCACCAAGAAGGTCACCGGCTTCGACGCCGCCCTGTCCCAGGCCCTGGCCCGCTACGTCCTGGGCGGTGACGACCCCCAGGCCCTGGTCGAGATCACCCAGGCCACCTCCGACACCCGCGAGACCCTCATCCAGAACGGGACCGTGGACGCGGTCTTCGCCACCTACACCATCACCCCCGAGCGGGCCCAGAAGATCTCCTTCGCCGGCCCCTACTACGCCTCCGGCCAGGCCATCCTGGTCAAGTCGGACAACTCCACCATCACCGGCGTGGAGTCCCTGACCGCCGACGTCAAGGTCGCGGTCCAGTCCGGCTCCTCCTCCGGGCCGGCCCTGGCCAAGGCCGGGTCGACCACCAAGCCCATTGAGTTCGAGGACGACTCCAAGTGCGTGGCCGCCCTCCAGGCCAACCAGGTGGACGCCTACGTGGTGGACCAGGCCCTGCTCCTGTCCCACGTGGCCACCAACAGCGACCTCAAGATCGTGGGCGAGCCCTTCACCACCGACCCCTACGGCATCGGCCTGCCCAAGGACTCCGACGCCCAGAGCTTCGTCAACACCTTCCTGAGGACCATTGAGGACGACGGCACCTGGAAGCGCATCTGGGAGGCGACCATCGGCAAGATCACCGGCGGCACCGCCCCCACCCCGCCCGAGATCGGCTCCGTGCCGGGCTCGCAGGCCGCGACGCCGCAGGCCACCGACAGCCCCGAGGCCACCGCGAGTGCCACGAGCTGAGAGGACCGGGCGCCCCCGCTGACGTGGTGGGGGCGCCCGCGTCGCGGCAGCCCGCCACCGGGCCACGCCACCAGCCCCACCACACCCCCAACACCACCGTCAGGAGGAGCGCAGTGACCACCATTGTGCACAACTGGTCGATGATCGCATCGGGCCTGCTCACCACCCTCGTCATCTCCGTGACCGCCTACGCCGGCGCGCTCGTCCTGGGCTCCCTGCTGGCGGTGTGCCGCGTCGGCCCCCTGCCGCCCCTGCGTCTCCTGGCCGCCACCTGGGTCACCGTGGCCACCAACGTGCCGGTCCTGTGCTCCATGATCCTCCTGGGGCTGGGGATCCCCCGCCTGGGCGTCCACATCACCCTGCTCTGGGCGGCGGTGGTGGCCGTGGTGTTCTCCGGCTCGGGCTACGTGTGCGAGGCGGTGCGCAGCGGTATTAACACCGTCTCCAAGGGCCAGGTCGAGGCGGCCCGGGCCCTGGGGATGCCGTTCGGGCTCATTGTCCGCGCCGTGGTGCTGCCCCAGGCCCTGGCGCAGGCGATCCAGCCGCTGGTCAATATCCTCATCGCCTGCCTCATCGGCTCCTCCCTGGCCGCCGCCATAGGGGTGCCGGAGCTGACCAACGTCACCCGGGCGCTGAACAACCAGAGCGGTGAGGCCGTCCTCATGTTCCTCCTGTCGGGGCTGGTCTACCTGGCTATCGCCTACCTGGCCACCCGCGCGGGCAGCCTCCTGGAGCGCCGCCTGACCCGCTCGCAGGGGGTGGCCCGATGAGCACCGAGCTGCTGGCCACCCGCCCGGTGCCCCGCCCCGCCCGCAGGGGGCGTAAGGCCACCGACGCCGACCTCCTCTTTGACGTCCCCGGCCCGGTGGGCAGGCGGCGTCTGGACGTGCTGTCCACGGTCGCGATCCTCGTCATTGCCGCCCTGGTGGCCCTCCTGCTGCTCAAGGCCAGGCAGGTCGGGGTCCTGGACTACCCCAGGTGGCGCTACTTCCTGGGCGCCTCCACGGTCACCGTCCTGGGCAAGGCCCTGAGGGACACGCTCCTGGCGGCCCTCATCGCCGCGGTGCTGTCCTTCCCCCTGGGCGTGCTGCTGGGGGTGGCGCGCCTGTCCGCCAGCCGGGTGGTGCGCGCGGTGGTGGGCACCTGGATCGACGCCATGCGTGCCGTGCCCATGCTCCTGCTGGTCTACTTCTTCCTGCTGGCCTTCCGGCCGCTGACGGGGGTGACGCTCTCGGCGCTGTGGCTGCTGGTCATTCCCATTGTCATGTGCTCCTCGGCCACGACGGCGGAGGTCTTCCGCTCCGGGGTGCTCTCCCTGCCCGCCGGGCAGAGGGAGGCCGCCCAGGCCCTGGGCCTGTCCGCGGGGCAGACCATGCGCCTGGTCCTGGCCCCCCAGGCGCTGCGGCTCATGCTCCCCACGCTCATTACCCAGCTGGTCACGATTCTCAAGGACACCTCCCTGGGCTACGTGGTGGCCTACAACGACCTGACGTACGCCGGAAGAGTGATCGAGAGCTTCGCGCAGTCCAGGTACAACCTGAACGTCTTCATCCAGACCTACATTGTCATCGCGCTCCTCTACCTGCTGGTGAACTGGGCCCTGGGGGCCCTGGCCCGCTGGCTGGAGGCCCGGACCCGTTGAGGGGCGGCTCCCGCAGGCCCCGCCGTCGCGGGTCCTGCGGGGCGGTGGCCGTAGTCTGGGGCCATGAGCAACGCCTCCTCCATCCTGTCCAACGTCGGCTCCGAGCGGGTGCGGCGTGTGGCCGGCCTGATCCGGCGCCAGGCACGCAACCGGTTCGGGCGCTTCCTGGTCGAGGGGCCCCAGGGCGTGCGCGAGGCCGTGCGCCACGCCCCCGACGCCGTCCACGACGTCTACGCCACCCCCGAGGCCGCCCGGCGGCACGCGGGGATCTGGCAGGAGGCCGAGGCCGCCGGCCTGTACCGCCACCTGGTGACCGACGAGGTCATGCGGGCCATGAGCCCCGACGCCCAGGGCGTCCTGGCGGTCGTGGCTGTCCCGGGGGACCAGGCGCTGGCGCCTGTTCTGCGGGGCGCCCGGCTCGTCGTCGTGCTCACGGCGGTCCAGGACCCCGGTAACGCGGGCACCATGATCCGCACGGCCGACGCCGCCGGGGCCGACGCCGTCCTCCTCCTGCGGGGCAGCGTCGAGGTGACGGCGCCCAAGGTGGTGCGCGCCACCGCGGGCTCCCTGTTCCACCTGCCCGTGGTCACCGGCGTGGAGCTGGAGGAGGGGCTCACCGCCCTGCGGCAGGCTGGGCTGGGCCTGCTCGCGGCGGACGCCAGGGGGGACACGGACCTCTTCACGGCCGACGACGTGCTCACCGCACCCACCGCCTGGCTGCTGGGCAACGAGGCCCACGGCCTGGGCCCCCGGGTCCTCCAGGAGGCCGACGCCGTGGTCCGCGTCCCCGTGTTCGGCCACGCGGAGTCCCTCAACGTGGCCAGCGCCGCGGCGGTCTGCCTCTACGCCTCCGCCCGCGCCCAGCGCTGAGGGGCAAGCCCCTGGCGCCGCCGCCACGGCCCTGCACCAGTGCCGCTAACCGCGGGCACGGACCCGGGAGCCGTGGGGTTCGCCTGCTGGTCGTTGGCGGCGGGCACCGCTTTGCACGGCCTCCCGCCGGTCCTGCCGGTGGCGGGGTGCTGCTCCTGGCCCTCGCCCGGGTACCGGGGCCCTCGTCTGTCCCCGGGTCGTCGCGGGGCCCGGGGGCGCGCGAGTACGGCCGAGGACGCCCCGGCGGCACTGCCCTATTAGGATGCCCTTAGTCGAGGCGTGCTGGTCTTGGGCCCGCACGGCCCCGTAGAGACCTATGAGAGGAACCGCAGGTGCCACTGTCCACCACCCTCCTCGTCTGCGACGTGCTCGCCACGGGCATGGTCGCCGGCTTCCTCACCATGTACTGCCTCACGATCGGCGGCTACTTCACCTTCATGGTGCGCACCGGGCGGGCAGAGGAGCTCCAGCGCACCTACCCCGAGTTCCGGCGTCGCACCCACCTGAAGCCGGTCTACGGCTCGGCAATGCTCCTGCAGCTCCTCGTCGCCCTCGTGACGCTGGTCGCGGGCCGGGGAACCGGGGTCCTCCACCTTCTGCCGGCCGCCTGCTGCCTGCCGTTCCTCCTCCTCGTGCACGGGCTCACGGGCTTCACCCGCCCCGAGGAGCGCCTGGTGAGCGGCCAGCGCCTCACCGACGCGGAGCTCGCCCGCTATGCGCGCCTCAACCTGCCCCTGCACGCGGTGTACGCCTGCCTCTACGCGGCCTCCACGCTCCTCCTGCTCATTCCGGCACTCACCTGACCGCCCCTGACCGTCTGCCGCCAGGGCCCGGGTCCCGGCGGCAGACGGTCAGCGGCCGTACCGCCCGCCAGCGGGTCGACGTAGTCGCCCCGGTAGCGGGGGCACCTCGGGCATTGGGCACAGGGTCGCCCGGTAGGTGGCTGGACGCCCCGGCGGCGGCCGGCAGGTACCGGGCGGCCCGTGCGAAAGGACGCTTGACTTTGACGTCAGTGTCAAGGTCGCGGTGGAGAGACCCGCGGCGAGAGTCTCGGCGGCGGGCTGCTAGGCTCCCTCCATGGGCCATGAGCGGGTGCTGCTGTCGGAGGGGTCGAGCCTGACGGCCCGCGAGACCGTGACGGTGCTGGGCTCCCGCGGAGTCGGCGTGGAGGTGGCCTCCGCGATCGGCCGACCGCTGGCATCCTTCAGCGTGTGGTGCCGGGCGGTGCGCAAGGTCCCCGCCCCGGGCTGCGACCCCGTGGGGTATCTGCACGCCGTCGACGCCCTCCTGGCCTCGGGCAGGTACCGGGCCCTGCTGGCCACGCACGAGCAGGCGTGGCTGCTGGCCGCTGGCGGGAGGTACCTTCCTCACGCCTCCGGCCGGCTCGCCGTCGCCGGGGCGTCAGCATTCGAGCAGGTGCAGTCCAAGATCGCCTTCGCCGGCGTGTGCGACGAGCTCGGTATTCCCCAGCCGGCCTGGCACGAGGTGCACTGCGAGGCGGACCTGGACCGGATCGGCTACCCGGTGTGGGTCAAGGCCGCCTACTCCACGGCCGGTCGCGGAGTGGTCCGGGCCGGAACGCGTGCCGAGGCGCTCTCGGCATGGCGGGTCCTGAGGTCCGACGGCGCCGCGGTCATGGTTCAGGCTCCGGCGAGGGGTACCTACCGGCAGGTGGCCGCGCTGTTCGACCACGGTCGGCTCATCGCGGCCGCGTGCAGCGAGCGCATCGGCCTTGGCGCGGGCGGCTCCGCGGCGGCGCGTCTGTCGGTGAGCGACCCGGCCGCGGTCGACGTCGTCTCCCGTCTCGGCCGGCGACTGGCCTGGCACGGCGGCCTCACCTGCGACTACTTCGCCGAGGGCCCTGGACGGAACGCGTTCATCGAGTGCAACCCGCGCACCACCGAGCCCGGCAATGCCGCCGCGGCCGGGGTCAATCTGCCGATGCTGACCATCGCGCTCGCCACGGGCGGACGGCTGCCCCGCACGCCGCTCATCGCCAGGGCCGGGGTGCGCACCCGCTCGACCATGGCCCTCGCCCTGGGCGCCGCCGAGCAGCGGGGGAGCCGCCGTGCCGTGCTCGGCTCACTGGATCGTGCGCTGAGGCGCCGTCCGCCCTTTCGAGGCAGCCGCGAGGTCCTCACCCCCGTGGGCCGGGACCCCCTCAGCCTCGCCCCGGCCCTGGCCGTCATCGGCGCTCTTCTTGCGCGGCCCCGCACTGTGACCGCCCTCGCCGACGGCGCCGTCAGCGCCTACGCGGTCACGCCTCGCACCATCGACCGGCTGAGTCGCTGACGCCGCTGACCCAGGCGGCGATACGGACCTGCGGCACAGAGGGCCGCCGTATACAGGCCCCCTCGCATCAGGCCCCCAGGTCCCGGCGTCGCCAGGCCACCAGGCCCACCAGGATCCCAGCGGCCCCCACCACCGCCTGCACCACCAGGGGCCACCAGTCCACCGGGCCGACGACGTCCAGGTGGTGGCCGAGCACGCTCAGGTCCCGCGCCCAGCGGGGCAGCCTGACCAGGCCCCCGAAGAACTGGGCGAAGACGCTCCAGGCCACCACCGCCCACACCAGGCTGACGTACCGGGGCGCCAGCCCCACCAGCGCCAGGGCCAGGCCGACCGCCGCGAGCAGCCCCGGCAGCTGGCTGAGGGTGAAGACCAGGGCCCGCCCCACCGCGTGGTCCACGGTGACCTGGGTGGCCACCGCCGCCGCGAGCACCCCGCCGGAGAGCACCAGCAGCCCGGCGCCCTCGAGGGCGGCGGCACCCGTCCGGGTCAGGAACAGGCACGTGCGCCCCACCCCGGCAGCCGCCTCGACCTCGACCAGCCCCGCCCGCTCGTAGGCGGCCAGCCCGCTCGCCCGACCCACCGCCGCCACGACCACCAGGAGCACGGTGAGGACCGTCAGCAGGGACAGGAACTGCACCACCGGGCTGCCCTCGGCCATGAGGGCGACGTAGGCCTGTGTGGGCGAGCCCGGTTCCAGCAGGGTGGTCACCGTGCCCGACATCGCCCCGAACAGGACGGACACGGACACGGCCGCCACCGCCCAGGCGGCGGCGGAGCGCACCGCCAGACGCCCCAGGAGGTCAGCGTGCCCCCGCACCCGCCACCGGCGTCGGCTCGACGCGCGGTCCGGCAGGTACCCGCCCAGGTACTCCCGACGCCGGTACAGCAGCGCCCCGCCGGCCAGGAGGGCCAGGCACAGGCAGGTGCACGCCAGCAGCGGCCACGCGCGGTCCTCGGTGTAGGGCCGCACCAGGTCGCGCCAACCCAGGGGGCTGACCCACCTCAGCCACCCTGAGAGCCGTGAGGAGCCGGCCTCGTCGGCCGCCACCCGCAGCCCGAAGGCCACCCCGAGACAGGCCAGGGACAAACCCCGCGCCCCGGGCCCGCTGCGGGCCAGCTGGCACACCACCACGGCCAGGGCGAGAGCGGCCCAGCCGACCACCGCGACCGTGCCCGCCACAGCCCACGCCCCGACGACGGTCAGCTCGGCCACGTCCAGCGTCATGACGTGGAGAATCCCGCCCACGCCCGCTGCGAGCAGGCCCACCGCCCCGGCCACGAGCAGGACCGGGGCGGCCAGGGGCACCCAGCGCCCGGCCCCGGCGCCACGCACCACCTCCACCAGGCCCTCGTCCTCGTCGGCGCGCAGCAGCCGGCACGTCAGCAGCACCGCCATGAGGCTGACGCACGTGAGCAGGTAGCTGCCCACCTCCCACTGGGCGAGCTGGCCGATGGTGCCCGGGTAGGGGAGGACCCCGTAGAGCAGCCTGGTACCGGCTGAGGCGCGCATGCCCTCAATGAGCCCGGCGCGCAGCTCCAGGGTCGGGTAGGCGCTCTGGTAGCTCGGGACCATGGCAGCCAGCCCCCACAGCGGCAGGACCCAGGCGAGTACCCGGACCCGGCACCTGTAGGTGAGCAGGCGCAGTGCCGGCCCCAGCCCCGCGAGCGCATCGGGACCGGCAGGGGCACGGCCTCCCGCCGCGCTCACAGGACGTCCTCGTAGTGGCGCAGGAACAGGTCCTCCAGGCTGGCGGCCTGGCAGGTCACGTCGGTGGCACGGTGCCCGGCCACCACCTCCAGCACCTCGGGCACGCGCCCGGCCGGGACCTGGACGACCAGGTGGTCCCCGTCACGCTCCGGGGCGGTCCCGAGGGCGGTGAGCGCCGCCGCCACGGCGTCGAGGCGCCCGGGGGTGTCACGGACCTCGACACGGGTCCGTGACAGGCGCCGCAGGGTACCCAGGTCCCCGTCCTCCACCACGCGCCCGTCCTTGACAATGGTCACCGCCGAGCACAGGCTCTGCACCTCGGCCAGGACGTGGCTGGAGAGCAGGATGGTGCGCCCCGCGCTCGCGGCCCGGGCGACCTCCTGGGTGAACACGCGCTCCATGAGCGGGTCCAGGCCGGATGTGGGCTCGTCGAGGACGAGCAGCCGGGTGGGGGCGGCCAGGGCGGCGATGAGCGCCACCTTCTGCCGGTTCCCCTTGGAGTAGGTGCGCACCTTCTTGCTCGGGTCCAGCTCGAACCGCTCCGTGAGCTCCTCCTCCCGGGCCCGGTCGCGTGAGCCGCGCAGGCCGGCCAGGGCGTCCAGGACCTGCCCGCCGGTCAGGTTCGGCCACAGGACGACGTCCCCGGGCACGTAGGACACCTCCCGGTTGACGGCCGAGGCCTGGTGCCCCGGGTCGCGGCCCAGGACGCGCACGCTTCCGGCGTCGGGCCGGTACAGGCCCAGCAGCACGCGGATGGTGGTGGACTTGCCGGCCCCGTTGGGGCCCAGGAAGCCGTGGACGGATCCGGCGGCCACCTCCAGGTCCAGGCCGTCCAGCGCGGTCACGCGCCCAAAGTGCTTGACCAGGCCCCGGACGTGCACGGGTGCCTGGTTCTCGTGGTCGGTCATAGGGTCCTCTCTCCAGTGGTTCTGGTCACAGAACAGGGTCCTTTCCTGCTGAGCGGCGGATAGTGGCGGCGAAGTCGGGGTCGGCGAGCAGGAGCTCCAGGAGACGGCTGGCGAAGGCGTGCTGGGCGGGGCAGGGGTAGCCGGCGTCGGACAGGACCTGGACCAGGTGCCACATGGCGTGTCCCATCACCCCGTCCGGCAGGTCGCCCAGGACGGCCAGGGTGAAGTGCTTGTGGCGGCTGATCAGGTCCATGCTGCGGGCGGCCAGGTCGCGGGCGGTGGCGACGCCCTGGTCGCCGGGCAGCTGGGCCAGGTGGGCGAAGGTGGTGATCTGCTGGGCGCACATGTCGAGCTCGGCGTCGTCAAGGGCCTCGATAAAGGGGACGACGCTGTCGGGGACCATGCCGAGCGACCCCAGGACCAGGACCATCTGGCGCTCCGTGTGCACGCTGCGCACGTCCCCGCCCAGGGCCCGGACCCGCGCCTCGAGCGCGTCGTAGAAACGGGTCAGGGCGCTCGGGACGGGGGCCAGGGCCTGGCCGGCCTCCACCCGGGAGATGAGGGCGTCGATCCGCTGCGCCTGCTCGGCCAGCAGGCGGCGCTGGGCCGAGATGGTGTCCCTCACGGCCCGCAGGTCGCTCAGCACCACCTGACGGTGCGACCCGGTGCCGGGCCGCTCCGGGCAGACGGCGGGGTCGGGGGCCAGGACCTCGGCGACCTGGCGCAGCGACAGGCCGCTGTCGGCCAGCCACCGGATACGCAGCAGGCGCGCCAGGTGCCCGACGCCGTACTCGCGCCTGCCGCGCACGGTGGGCGGTACCTCCAGCAGGCCCAGGCGGTGGTAGTGCCTGACCGCCCGGGGCGTGGTCCCGGCCAGGTCGGCGATCTTGGTGACGCGCATGGCCCCATCCCACCAGGTGACGCAACGTCACCGTCAAGCGGTGGCGGGAGGGCGAGGGCGCCTGGAGTCGAACGTACCGGTGGGGCCGACTACTCTGGGACCCGGCACGAGACACCCAGACCCGGTGGGAAGGCACACTCATGACTCATGCACCCGGCGCGCTCTCGCCCCTGGACGAGGCGGGCGTCAACGCCGCCGTCCAGGAGGCCCTGGCCGCCTTCGCGGCAGCCGACTCCCTGGCGGCCCTCAAGGAGGCCCGTCTGGCCCACACCGGCGACGCCTCGCCCCTGGTCCTGGCCAACCGGGGTATCGGCGCCCTGGACAAGGCGGACAAGCCGGTGGCCGGCAGGCTCCTGGGCGCCGCCCGCGCACGCCTCCAGGCCGCCCTGGCCTCCCGGCAGGAGGCGCTGGAGGCCGCTGCCGAGGAGGAGATGCTCGCCACCGAGGCCGTCGACGTCACCGTCCTCACCGCGCGCGCGGCCGCCGGCGCCCGCCACCCCCTGGACGTCCTCATTGACGAGGTCTGTGACATGTTCACCGCCATGGGCTGGTCCATCGCCGAGGGCCCGGAGGTGGAGCACGAGTGGTTCGACTTCGACGCCCTCAACTTCGACGCCGACCACCCCGCCCGCCAGATGCAGGACACCTTCTACGTCCGGGGCGACTCCGTCGGCGCGCCCGACGGCGAGCCAGCCAACCTGGTGCTGCGCACCCACACCTCCCCGGTGCAGGCCCGCGTCATGCTGGACCACCGGCCCCCCGTCTACGTGGCCTGCCCCGGCAAGGTCTTCCGCTCCGACGAGCTCGACGCCACCCACACCCCCGTCTTCCACCAGGTCGAGGGCCTGGCCGTGGACAGGGGCCTGACCATGGCCCACCTCAAGGGCACCCTCGACCACTTCGCCAGGGCCATGTTCGGGCCCGAGGCCCGCACCCGCCTGCGCCCCTCCTTCTTCCCCTTCACCGAGCCCAGCGCCGAGATGGACCTGTGGTTCCCTCAGAAGAAGGGCGGCCCGGGCTGGATCGAGTGGTGCGGCTGCGGCATGGTCAACCCCAATGTGCTCATCGCCTGCGGCATCGACCCGGAGGTCTACACCGGCTTCGCCTTCGGCATGGGCCTGGAGCGCACCCTCATGCTGCGCCACGGCATCGCCGACATGCACGACATCGTCGAGGGCGACATCCGCTTCTCCCAGCAGTTCGGCACCACCGGAAAGGGTCACTGACATGCCATACGTCCCCCTCGAGTGGCTGCGCGAGCACGTTGACGTCCCCGCGGGCCTGAGCGCCGCCCAGCTCGCCTCCGACCTGGTGCGGGTGGGCCTGGAGGAGGAGCGCGTCGTCCCCCCCGCCGTCACCGGCCCCCTGGTGGTGGGCAGGGTACTGACCCGCGAGGCCAGGAAGCAGTCCAACGGCAAGACCATCAACTACTGCCGGGTGGACGTGGGGCCTGCGCACAACGACGCCCCCGGCACCGGCAAGGAGCCCTCCGAGCTGCCCAGCCGCGGGATCGTGTGCGGCGCCCACAACTTCGACGTCGGCGACCTCGTGGTGGTGTCCCTGCCCGGCGCCGTCCTGCCCGGCGACTTCCGCATCGCCGCCCGCAGGACCTACGGGCACGTCTCCGACGGCATGATCTGCTCGGCCCGGGAGCTGGGTATCGGCGAGGACCACTCCGGCATTATCGTCCTGGGGCGGTGGCTGGCCGAGCACGGCCACACCGGCGAGGAGCCCCCCGCGCCGGGCACCGACGCGCTGCCCATCCTGGGACTGGGGGAGGAGGTCCTGGAGATCAACGTCACCCCGGACCGCGGCTACTGCTTCTCCATGCGGGGCGTGGCCCGCGAGTACTCCCACGCCACCGGGGCCCGCTTCACCGACCCCGCCGACGCCACGAACCCGGACCTGTTCCCGGGCGGCCTGGCCCCGTCCACCGGGTCCACGGACGGGGTCTCCCACCCCGCCGACGGGGCCTTCCCGGTGCGTATCGACCCTGATCCCAGGCCCGTGCGCGGCCGGGTGGGCGCCGACCGCTACGTGGCCCGCGTGGTGCGCGGCATCGACCCCGCCGCCTCCTCGCCGGCCTGGATGCGCGAGCGCCTGACCGCCGCCGGGATGCGTCCCATCAGCCTGATCGTGGACGTCACCAACTACGTCATGCTGGACCTGGGCCAGCCCCTGCACGCCTTCGACGCCGGCAAGCTCACCGCCCCCGTCGTGGTGCGCCGCGCCAGGGCGGGGGAGTCCCTGACCTTCCTGGACGGGGTCACCCGCACCCTGGATCCTGAGGACCTGGTCGTCGCCGACTCCCCGGACGGGCCCGGCTCCCGCCCCCTGGTGCTGGCCGGGGTGTTCGGGGGCGCCGACGCCGAGATCGACGCCGCCACCACCGACGTCGTCATTGAGGCCGCCCACTTCGACCCGGTGAGCGTGGCCCGCTCCGCGCGCCGCCACCGCCTGCCCACCGAGTCCTCCAAGCGCTTTGAGCGCGGGGTGGACACCGCCCTGGCCCCCGTGGCCGCCCAGCGGGCCGTGGACCTGCTCGTGGAGTACGGCGGGGGGGTCGCCGACCCGGTGGCCTCCGACGTGGACCGCACCTCGGCCCCCGCGCCCCTGGTGGTGCGCCCCGACTTCGCCGCCCGCCTGGCCGGCGTGGACTACGACCCGGCGCGCGTCACCGAGCTGCTGACCATGATCGGCTGCGTCGTGGCGCCCGCGCGGGCCGAGGACGGCACCGGGATGCTGTCGGTGACCCCGCCCACCTGGCGCCCCGACCTGGTGGGCCCCGCCCACCTGGCCGAGGAGGTCGCCCGCCTTGACGGCTACGACTCCATCCCCGTCATCGTGCCCACGGCACCCGCTGGCACCGGCCTGACCCCGCGTCAGCGGGCCCGGCGCGACGTGGTACGGGCCCTGGCTGACGCCGGGGTCACCCAGGTGCTGTCCTACCCGTTCATCGGGGACGTGCACGACCGCCTGGGGATCCCGGCGGACGACCCGCGCCGTGCCACCGTCCGCCTGGCCAACCCCCTGGCCGAGGACGCCCCCGCCCTGCGCACGTCCGTCCTGGACTCCCTGGTGGAGGTCGCCGGGCGCAATATCTCCCGGGGCCTGGGCGACGTGGCCGTCTACGAGGTGGGCTCCGTCACCCACCCGGCCGGCACCGTGCCCGCCGCCATCCCCGGGGTGGACCGGCGCCCCACCGCCGAGGAGGTCGCCGCCCTGGAGGCGGGGATCCCCTCCCAGCCCGTGCACGTCGGCGTGGTCCTGACCGGGGCGCGCGTCAGGGGCGGGGTGCTGGGGCCTGACCGCCCCTGGGACTGGGCCGACGCCGTCGAGGTGGCCCGCACCGTCGCCGCGACCCTGGGCGTGGAGGTGTCCGTCCGCGCCCCTGAGCGGCCCTACGCCCCCTGGCACCCCGGGCGCACCGCGGAGATCCGCCTGGCACCGGTGCGCCGGGGCAGGGACCTGGTCCCCGGGGAGCTGGTCGGCCACGCCGGGGAGCTCCACCCGCGCGTCGCGCGTACCCTGGGCCTGCCACCGCGCGCCTGCGCCGTCGAGCTGGACCTGGACGTCCTCCTGGACGCCTCCGCGGCAGCGGGACCCCTCCAGGTCCGGCCCGTCTCGACCTTCCCCGCCGCCAAGGAGGACATCGCCCTGGTGGTGGACGAGTCCGTCCCGGCCGCCCAGGTGGAGTCCGTGGTCCGGCAGGCCGCCGGGGACCTGGCCGAGGAGGTGCGCCTCTTCGACGTCTTCCGGGGCCCGCAGGTCGGTCAGGGACGTAAGTCCCTGGCTCTGTCCCTGGTGCTGCGCGCCGCGGACCGCACCCTGACCGCCGGCGAGACCGCCGCCGTACGCAAGCGCGTGGTCAAGCGTGCGGGCAGGCTCCTGGGCGCCGAGCTGCGCAGCTGAACGTCTGGCCGGGGCGCCCGGGCACCGACCTCCTGCCCCGCACCCTGCCCGAGCTGGCCGGCCGCGGGCAGGGGTGCCCGGGAAGACAATTGCGTGTGCATACCCCCTGGACGCGGCTGGCGGCGGGCAGGGGTGCCCGGGCCCGGCCGGTGGACGTGCCGCCATGGCGTGATACACGTCATGGCGGCACGTGCGTTACCGGGACGTGAACAGACGGCGGGTCCCGGACACGGCCCCGGCCTTCAGCGATACTGGTCGTCATGAAGATCCTGCTCACGTCCTCCTCCCGCCACGGCTCGACCGACGAGGTCGCGGCCGTCATCGCCGAGCGGCTGCGTGCCGCCAGGATCGAGGTGGAGGTCATGCGTCCCGAGGACGTCGTCAGCGTGGACGGGTACGACGCCTTCATCCTGGGCAGCGCCGTCTACATGACCCAGTGGACCCCCCAGGCCGTCGACTTCGCCAAGCGCTTCCGCGACACCCTGGCGGCCAGGCCGGTGTGGGCCTTCTCCGTGGGGCTCTCCGGCCTGCCCAAGGGCAAGGTGGCCGACCCCACGCGCATTGGCCCCGTCCTGCTGGCGCTGGAGCCTGAGGACCACGTCACCTTCCCCGGGCGCTTCGCCCCCGCCGACCTGAGCCTGCGTGAGCGCGCCGTGGCCCGCCTGGGCGGGGCCTCCGAGGGCGACTACCGCGACTGGGACACCGTGCGCGCCTGGGCGGACGCCATTGCCACCACCCTCACCGCCAACGCCTGAGCCCCCGCTCCCGCACGCCTCCCCGACCGCGCGAGAACGGTACTTGTTCCCCGCGACCCGGGCCAGCTGGCGCTGGCAGCACCCGTCTGGTAGCCGTTGCCCTGCCACCCCGCGTGCCCGCCCGGACCTCCGCACGAGGGCGGTGGGCGTCCTCGGTCAGCGGGCACGTGCCATGGTGCCCGCAGGGTCGGCCTGGTCGGGGGCCAGGCCCCTCCACGCGACCAGACGTGCGCCGCTCCTGCACAGGGACGGGGCGGGAGCGGGTCCTTCACGGAGCGCCGGTGCTCCTGCGGGAACGCCGTGAGCGCCCCGTTCTCAGTACGAACAAGTACCGTTCTCGCGACGAACAAGTACCGTTCTCGCGGTACCCGGCTGTGAGCAAGGTGACGGCAGGAGGGCGTCCCGGCAATTGCATGTCTATGCAGAAAACTGTATGTTTCACGTATGAGCTGGACAGCAGCGGTCGCCGGAGCGACCGGTTACGCCGGGGGAGAGGTCCTGCGCCTCCTGGCCTCGCACCCCTACCTGGAGGTCGGTGCGCTCACCGCCTCCTCCAGCGCCGGCACCCGCCTCGGTGAGCACCACCCCCACCTGGCCGCCCTGGCCCGACGCCGGGTGGAGCCCACCGACGTCGCCCACCTGCTGGACCACGACGTCGTCGTGCTGGCCCTGCCGCACGGGGCCTCCGGGGCCGTCACCGCCGCCCTGGAGGAGGCGGGGGCCGCCGCCGGTCACACCCCCCTGCTCCTGGACTGCGGGGCCGACCACCGCCTGAGTAGTGCCAGGGCCTGGGAGGACTACTACGGTCCCGGCTTCTGCCCGCCCTGGACCTACGGCATGCCCGAGCTCCTGCACGCCGGGGAGACCACCGCCACCGCCCAGCGCCGCGCCCTGGCCGGCACCCGGCACGTCGCCGTGCCCGGGTGCAACGTCACCGCCGTGACCCTGGCCGTCCAGCCGGGCGTCGCCGCGGGCCTGCTGGACCCCGGCGCCCTGACCGCGGTCCTGGCCGTGGGCTACTCCGGGGCCGGCAGGGTGCTCAGGCCCCACCTGACGGCCTCGGCCGCCCTGGGAGGCGCCCAGCCCTACGCCGTCGGCGGCACCCACCGCCACATCCCCGAGGTCGTCCAGAACCTGGAGGTCGCCGGCGCCCCCGCCGGGTCGGTGCGCCTGTCCCTGACCCCCGTCCTGGTCCCCATGAGCCGCGGCATCCTGGCCACCGTCACCGCCCCGGTGTCCGACGCCGTCGCCAGCGCCCCCGACCCCCAGGCCCTTCTGCGTGCCCCCTGGGAGGCCGCCTACGGCCCCGTCGGTACGGCCAGCGGCCCCGGCGCCCGGGCCGG
>ERZ772921.831-NODE-831-length-18710-cov-128.976575_pt1 | contig 18710 bp, 10 predicted proteins | sample MGYA00512117_ERZ772921 | MGnify/ENA primary metagenome ERZ772921 (study PRJEB29015, sample SAMEA2737944) | human oral metagenome | biome: human oral; feature: human-associated habitat; material: dental | place: China | collected 2150 ...
CGCCACCATAGCCAACAGAAAGATTACGTGCCTGAAGGGCCGGAGTTGTTGTCGCAGTGGTCATAGTATCCTTATTTCTCATTTCCGCCATTGTCGGCCCAACAACCACACGAGGTAAACGCCACCAAGCAGGCCAGTGACCACCCCGACAGGTAATTGTGTGGGCGCGAAAATCCGTTGGGCGATAATATCGCTCACGGCCACCAGGGCTGCACCCATGAGTGCCGCATTTCCCATCCCAATCCCGGAGGCCCAGCTGATGCGCCGCGCAAGCTGCGGTGCCGCCAACGCCACGAACGCAATTGGGCCGGCCACCGCCACGCTGATCGCGGTCAGGGCCACACCGACGATCATGAGCTCCCGGCGCCGCCGCTCTACATCCACGCCCAAACCGATCGCCAGGTCATCGCCGGTAATCATGACCGATAGCGGTCGAGCCAGCAGCAGAGCCACCGGTACCAGCACCAGGATTGCGGACAGGGCAAACCCTACTTCGCCCCAGGTGGTGGCGTTGAACGAGCCAGCCAACCATTGGGCAGCGGTTTGGGCGGCGTTGATTGATGCTTTCACCATGAGTAGCGCGTTCACCGCTGACAGGATTGATGCCATTCCGATGCCCACCAGCACCAGGCGGGCCGCTGACAGTTTCCCGTTGCTCAAGGTGAGCGCGTACACGGCCAGGGCTGCCCCGGCGCCACCTAGTAATGCGCCCACGGCCGTGGCGATGGGGGAACCGTCGAGGACGATGATTGTCACCACCGCGCCTGTGGCGGAGCCGGTAGTGAACCCGATGATGTCCGGGCTGCCTAGCGTATTCCCAGATAATTGCTGGAAGATGCAGCCAGACACCCCCAGGGCAGCGCCGACTGCGATGGTGGCCATGACTCGGGGGAGCCGCTGGCTTTGGACGAAGAATTGGCCCAAATAATCATCGCTGAAACCGAACAGGTTTGCGATGGTTTCCCAGGCGGTCATGGGATAGTCGCCCAGCGATAACGCGCCAATCATTGCCGCGAAAACAATTGCGACCAATATGGCCCCGAGGAGGACGGCGTTGCGTTCCAGGCGGATGCCAGCAATGGTGCGGAATCGGGATGTGTTCGTGGTGGCCTGCGGCACGGTATCCGATGTGGCGGCCACTGCGAAGTTGGTCATGAGAAGGTCTCCAAATTTTTGCGGCGCACAATGGCTATGAAGATCGGGCCGCCCACCAGGGCGGACATAATGCCGGTCTGTACCTCCGCGGGCATAACGATGACGCGGGCGGCAACGTCGGCAAGCAGCAGAAACGCGGGCGCGGCGATCATGCAGGTCGGTATTACTAGCCGCTGATCGGTGCCGCAGATTGCGCGCGCCAGGTAGGGGACGGCAAGTCCAACGAACATGATGGGGCCCACCGCGGCGGTTGCGGCGCCGGCGAGTAGTGTCACCCCAATGATGACCAGGGTGCGGGTGCGGGTTACTTGCACACCCAGGGCTTTGCCGGTGTCGTCGCCGAGGGCGAGCGCGTTTAATGCTGGTGCCGTGATGAGCGCCAGGATCAGGCCGATCACGATGAATGGGGCGACGGTGGCGAACACGTCCCAACCGCGGCCTTCGACCGAGCCGGAAGCCCAATAGCGGAATTCGTTAAAGGCTTCCTGGTTGCTCAACAGCACGGTTTGCACCATGGCGGAAATTGCCATGGAGATCGCCACACCGGCCAGCGTGAGTTTCGCGGGAGTCACGTTCGCCCGGCCCGCGCCGCCTAGCAGGTATACGCCGATGGCCGCTAGTGTGGCCCCCACCAGGGCAAACCACACGTAGGCGGTGATGCCGTGTATGCCGAGGAACGCGACTGCGGTAACCACGGCAAGTGATGCCCCCGCGTTGATGCCCAGGATTCCGGGGTCGGCAAGCGGGTTGCGGGTGAGCGCCTGCATGAGGGCCCCGGCAACGCCGAGAGCTGCGCCAACAATGATGACCACCCAGGTTCGGGGTACTCGCTGCTCGGCAACCACCACATAGGTTTCGTGGTCGCCCAGCCCCTGCATGGCCAGGAATACGTCGCTGGCGGAGATCGTTTTCGATCCATACAGCATTGATGCCAGGCATGCTGCGCCTAATATTACGAGGATCCCTATGAATCCTACTATCCGATTGCTTCGACTCATGAACGGTAGTTTCCGGTCTCGAAGACGTCAAAGGGGTTATCGTCCTGGCGCGATTGCTCCTGCTGGTTGCGCTGGTTGGCTGCATTGACTGCGGCCGCGGCTGTGGCTGCTGCGGTAGCGGCGGTAGCTGCTGCGGTAGCGGCGGCGTTGCGTTGGAGGTAGAGCCACGCGTTGATAGCGGTCATACCAACAAGCAGGATTGCACCCCCAACGAAGAACCCAATGTATGGTACCGAGTTCGCGGTTGGGGTGATTTCTTCATCTTGTGCAGCCTTGTCGAAGAGGCCGCCGTTGGATGGCCCGTCGCTGTTGGTGGATTTTTTCTTCGACTTTTTATTGGAGAAACCGCTGGCCTTGGCCTTATTACCGGTTGCGTTTTTGGCTGATCCTGCGGCTTTGGCGCCGGATGCTTTCGTGGAGCCGCCGCTGCCGCCGTTTTTGCTTGACGACGAGTTTTTGCCACCAGAGCCGGATCCACCAGATCCACCGCTGCTTCCGCCACTACTGCCACTACCGCCACCTGAGGAGCCACGGCTGGAACCATTACTGGTGCTGCCGGAACTGGCACCACCAGAACCGCCACCGGAGGATGCGCTGCCACCACCGCCGGCGCGGGCAGCCCCACCCGAAGCACCGCCACCTCCACCACCGGAGGAGGTGGATTCTTCCTCGTCATCATCATCGTCATCATCACTGCTGGCAGAATTACCTCGACTACCGCTAGCAGTGTTCCCCCGACTTGTGGTACCGCCACCCGAGGCGGAATTATTACCATGAGCCCCACCAGCCGAAGTGGTACCAGAGGTACTATCCCCACTATTAGAGTCAGAGGCGCCACTGTCCGAGTTATTCGAATCCCCTGATTCTCCTCCCCCACCAGATTTTGCGGTAACCTCAAATTCGGGGCTGCGGTTAGTGTATCCTTCATTCCGTGGTCCGCCGGTGGCTAGAAAGCGTAACGTATGCATGCCGGTAGGAAAATCGCAAGAGATTTCGACGCTGCCAGAGGCTCGACCATCATTCCCAATTGCTTGTTCATCAACCACACCCTGGCCTTGAACACTTTTATCACCGCCAGAAACATTACCGTCATCAATCTTCACGTTCACGGTTTCACCTGCGGGAAAGCCGCTCACCTCGTAGCTCACAGAACCGCACTGTTCTACGGAATCGGGTGAGACACTGGAAGATGTACCAGGGGTGTTGACTGTAGCCGCACCTCCGGGGGGTAATGCAGATGCAGGAGGCATATAGGAAAGACCCCAAAACAGAGTCAAAACACCAATGGTAGCCGCAAACCGAGCGATATTATGTATTCGAAAAGTCATTCTAATCCTCTAAAACTAGTTGCTGCGGCGTGATCGGTGAAACACATAAATAACACCAGCAGTTGCGAAGGGGATGAGCACAGAGATGCCAATCAACCACCAGTCGGCGGCACCCATCATTCCTACTTGGGCTGCCACAATCTCATCGTCTGATTCCTCGTCGCCGTCAGAAACTGCGGCATTCTTAATGTCGCCCAGCTTCATATCAACCCAGCCAACCAGGTCGCCTTTCTCGTCGACTGCGGCAACAGTGTATTCACCATCCGGTAAATCCTTGGTGTCCAGTTTGACCGCACCGGTGGAATCAACCTGGATCCAGGAAACCCCCACAGGTTTCTGTGACGTGTCGGCCGAGTACACGTACAGGTATGCCCAGTCACCTGTCTTCAGTTTGGGAATCTTCATGGTGAGGACTTCCTTCTTCAGTTTTCCTGTGACCCCGAAGACGTTTTTCTTGGTGAGCTGGTCGCGGCTCTTCACCGGTGGTTTTGGTGTGTTTTTCGGCTGCGGTTTCGAACTAGCCGACGACCCATTGTTGGTGTTAGTGGAACCACCAGAATTATTAGAGCCTGTAGAGTTAGGAGAACCTGCGGAATTGCCAGATGTGGTACGTGTAGCACTGCTAGAGCTAGCGGTAACAGGTTTGGCGCCGCCCGCTACGGTTCCGCCACTACGTGTAGTGGCTGCCGTCCGGACCCCACCAGTAGTTGTAGCTCGCCCCACGGTTGCATTACCACCAGATGCACTGGTAGTTGTGGTGGTTTTCTTTTTTGATTTTTTCTTCTTGGACGATTCCCCCGCTGTCGCATTATTCGTATTATTACCGGCATCGGGGTTATTGCTGGGCGGGGTGGTGGTAGGGGTTGTGGATTTCTTGGCATTATTTGATCCACCGGAACCTGCAGCACCAAGCCCCATGGATTTCAGCATCCCATCAAACGCGGTATCAACCTTTTTTATCTGCGAGTTGACGTCCTTGAGGGATTTATCAATATCTTGTGGTGAATTACCGGAAGATTGATTACCTGCTTTATCACTCGAAGAACCTTCGAAGCGAAAAGGTGTCCACCCAATAAATTCCCCGTATTTATTCTCGTTACCGTTCACAACCGCTAACCGAAAAGTGCCAGCTTCCACCTTGCTGGTGTCCTGAATGGTGAATTGCTTATTGGCATCAAGCTGATGCCAACCGTTCTTCCCAGTCGGCCACCATTCTCGTTTCTTCCATACGGTTTTATTCTCAACAGTTTTATTCTCAACATAGGGGATGGCATAAACCCAGTCACCGGATTGACCAGTGGAAACAGTGACTTTTATCTTGTTACCGTCTTGGGCTGCGACCACAGTCTGGTTTTCAGGAGTGAATTTACTGTTCGCAATGGCTTTGCCAGGAGCCCATAGCGGATGGTATTTGCCCTTTACAAAGGTCAGTTCTACCCCAGATACCGGGTCATCATCTTGCAAGGAACCGCTAAGAACTTGGATAACATGCCTGCCGTCTTCAAAAACCCCTTCTTTTGTCCCGTTCTCACCGGTTGTTGTTCCATTAGGAAGCGGCATATTGATATCAAGGTCACCATTATTTACGGCTGCAGCCAGGAACCAAATGGTATCGTCCCCCTTTTTGTCGCTGTTGGGATCCCATGGTATGGGAAGCGGCTGGAGGCGATGGGTATTCTTCCCGTCTACTTTGATGGCAATCTTGGCGCCACCGCCCTTCGCGTTGCAATAATCCTTGCCCTTGATGTGAATCGTGTTATCAGCGGTAATACCACCAACAATTTCGGGGACTGGGGTGCGCCCGGAGTCAGGAAGACATTCTGGTGATGAATTCGTCTTTGTCTCACCTGCCGTTTCAGATGCAGTGGGTTCTTTTGCCCCCTCGGTACCTGCTTGTGCTTGTCCTGCATCAGTTTTCTGCCCACTAGCAGGTGATTCGGAAGTAGGCTCAGAAGTCGAAGTCATACCAGCCGGATTATCCGGTTGCCTGGTAGCCGCATCAGCAGTGGCCTGCTTTGATTCACCTGAATTATCAGCTGTTTGATGCGGCACATTATCCGTTACTTCTGTAGCATCATTACCGGGTTGAGGGGTTTCAGCAATAGCATTTGCCATTGAGAATCCGGACGTCAGCAACGATGCTGTGATAACAGCTGCGGTACGCCGAGCTCGGCGGGGTATTCGACGAGCTGGTTTGGGAGAAGTAACCATAGTGCGATCCTTAACGTGGGGGCGAGTTTTATACCAGGAATTCGACAACCTGATCGACGATTGTGTTCATGAGCAGCACACCACCGGTAGAGGTCCACAGGGAACCGTCGACCGGAATGATGTGATCCTCTTGGTAGGCGTAAAGGTCTTCAAAACCAGGAACCTTGGTGGCTTCGGCAATGGCTTCTTTGGCGCCTTCGGTATCTACGGAACCGCCTGCCTGGGTGTTTCCCACCGAGGAACCGCCTAGAGTGCCGAAGAAAATATAGTCGGCATCGATATCGCTGAGGTTTTCTTGCGACACTGGTTCCGAGTGTCCTTTGCCTTCCCTGTCTTGCGCCGGGGGGCGTTTGAGGCCCAGGTCAGTGAGGGCCCGGCCGGCCGGTAGTTCTTTGAGGATCAGAGCAGCATTATTGCCTTGCCAGCGAATAATGCTGAAGGTTTTATCCTGGTATTTTTCTAGTTTTTTGGTGGCGTCTTTGACTTTTTTGTCGTAGTCCTTCATGAGGTCTTCGGCTTCGTCCACCATGTTGAGGGCATCGGCGGTGAGCCGCAGGTTTTCCCGCCAATCACCACCCGGGTAGCCGGTGTACACGGTTGGGGCGATTTTTGCTAACGCGTCGAGCACTGGCTGGTTATTATTCACGCTGGTACCGTCGACCAGAATGAGGTCCGGTTTGGCAGCACCAATGGCCTCAAAATTGGGTTGCGCAACGTTACCGAGGATGGGAATATCTTTGCCCTTATCACTTAGGTAGTTGGGGATAGTTGATTGGCCACGACCTGCGGTAGCACCCACTAGTGGCACACCTAAGGCCAACGCATTATCAAGCGTGGGTTCGGACATGGCAACTACTTTTTGCGGACTTGCCGGCACTTCAATCTCATTGCCGTCGAGGTCTTTTACCGTCCTGCTGCCACCCTGTACTTTGGCTTTTTTACCACTATTACACCCGGATAATGCGAGCCCGGCAGCACTAAGTCCTGCGAGGCCCAGGAAGTGACGACGGCTAAATTTTTTATTCATCACAGTATGTTTCTTTCTATTTTTGTTCCTGTGCTTTTCGACGAGATCTATAGCGCCTTACCTCGTCGAAAAGCGTAGTCCACAGCTATTGCCTATAAATTAATGATGCAAGAACCCCCGTCATGACCAGTAAGGCCTATGAGCGGGGATTATTGTCATTTTTAATGATTAGAACCGGAATTGTGGCGGGAACCAATCACGGGGAATCAAATTGAGTTTGACCAGTGACCCCAAGACTGCGGTAGCCAAACCTGCGATGCCCAAAACGGAGGCAACGGCAATGACGACCTTGCGTACGTTGGTGCCGTCCTTGAAGTAGTTCAGAAGGTTCTCGACGCCTTTGTTAAGATTGTTTTGCGGTTCTTGTGAAGGCTTCGGTTTTTCCGAGGTTTTTGCAGGTTCGGAGGTTTTTTCCGGCTCCGAGGTCTTGCTCGGCTTCGGTGCCGGAGCCTCTGAAGTCGTTTCCGGTTGCGAAGGCTTTGGTTGTGGCTGCGGATCTGGCTTTGGCGCTGGGGCTTCTGAAGTCTTTTCCGGTTGCGAGGGCTCTGGTTGTGGCTGCGGATCTGGTTGCGGTTTCACACTTGGGGTAGCACCACAAGCGTCAGAATCATCACCGGTTTCATTGACCCAAATAACGGCGCTACGGGATGCGACCGGACCGCCATCGTTACCACCCAGAAGGGTAATCACCTGCTTACCAGCCTGGAATTTGGCATCAAATGCCGGCAATACTACCCGCACGGTGAAATTGCCATTCCCAACTGTTGCCGCCGGGATTTCCAATGTCGTGGCGTTACCCTCATTGTATTCCAAATTATCACCGGCACTTTGATCTGCTGGCCACTCCGACTTATTGGAATTCAACTTCATGCCAAGGAAACCGTCACTAGGACGAGCAGCAAAACCAGTACCGGTCATAGTTACGACATCACCCGGTTTGTAGGTCTGCTTGTCAAACGATAGTTCACCCACCCCATTGCCTTTACGCGGTTCATTGACAACACATTGTGTATCCTGCGCGGTTGCAACAGCAGGAACGACAGCAAGGCCGCCACCAAGGAGCGCAACCGACAAGGCACCGGCCATAAACCTGCGAGTTGCGGTAGCAGAGATCTTATTTTTTTGCATATTCACGCACTTTCCCCCGCACGCACATGGAGGAGATTTTGGATTGCGCACGGGCGTGATCGACTTTTCAAGAGCGAGAGCAAAGGAAAAATATTATACTCTCAATATTTGAATTAAGGCTAATCTAATTTCTCTTTGGCTCACTATCAAGATAGTAGGTGAACCTTTGTAAAATAACAAGAGACCCATTGGCGCAGATCACACTGAGGGGTGGTAAAAAAGCCGATTTTTACGCCCAAATCCACCCTTTGATTTAGTTGCCCATTCACTATTTATAGTGCTAGATGGCATATTATCTATCGATCTCTCGCGGTCATAAAGTTAGGTAGCTATCTAAATGTTGGATACCACACAATCGGTCATAAATACGGGACTTTACCCCTGTTTTTACCCCCGTTAAATGAGACCAATGTAACTAAATTCCTAGGCTCTCTTGGGGGTGAAACCGGCATAGAATCCAGCCACTTTTCAAATAACGGATTAAATCTGACTATAAATAATTCCTACCCAACAGTCAGTATTTATCCAAATTAACCATTAGCCACATGTCTAAATATTGAGGTTGCAAATATTAAATTCATACGATACTGCTCCCCCATTTTTCATCGGCGACAACGGAATCGCCCCAAAATATGGCCGTTTTTATAGTCATCATCACTATATCGTCACCGCAAATACTCCAGGCAACCAAGTAAAATCGTGGGCTTTACGACGCGCCCCCGGGCACCATTGCCAGAAAAACCACCAGCGACCTTCGTGAAAACCCCACCGAAGAGGAGATTCCCCCCACCTACCCCGACACAATTGACCTCTAAACCATGTCATTTGCCGTACATCGTCGGCTTTTCTTTAGCATCACTTTATCTTAATAAGGTATAACTATGTTTTTATTCATCAAAATTGAAATGCGAATTGACCTCCACCAACTTCTTCTCGTAAACCTGTTTAGTAAACACAAAAATGTAGCAACGTGAAAAATCACGTTGCTACATTGTGCGCCACAATGAATTATTTAGAACTTAAAGCCCTGAAGCCATTCCTTCGGGATCATGCCTTGCTGCGCCAGGAGACCAACCACACCTGCAATAATGGCCGGGATGCCGATGGCTGCGGCGACCGCGAACAGGATGCCCTTGGTGTTGTCCTTCAGGCTGCCGAAGAACTTGTTGAAGTCGGACTTGCCATTGCCGTCACCAGGCTTGCCCGGCTCAGTGGGCTTAGTGGACTCGGAGGGTTTGCCGGGTTCAGTGGGCTTGGTGGACTCGGAAGGCTTAGTGGTGGGCTTGCCAGGTTCGGAAGGCTTAGTGGTAGGTTTACCCGGCTCGGTAGGCTTAGTCGTAGGCTCACTCGGCTTAGCGGTTGGTTCACTCGGCTTAGCCGAAGGTTCGGTGGAGGGATTGGCGGGATCCTCCGGCTCTTCCGGAGTCGGCGTTTCTTCCTGCTGGAGGGTGTAGCTACACGGATCACCTTCATGACCAGACTTATTCACCCAGAAGTCAACGCTACGGCTGAGGGTTACTTCCTGGTCATTATTATCATCGGTGCCGGAAAGAGTCAGGACGTTCTTGCCCATGAAAAGGCCGCCTTCACCAATCTCTGACGGAAGCTGAGCCTGGACTCGAATGATGCCTTCCTTGGCATGTCCCCGATCATCCACATTTTCGATAATCAGCTTATTACCATCAACATGTACACCTTCGATGCCCTCCTGGTAAGGCCAGGCAAGACCGGTCATGGCATTCCCATTCAAGGTCAGGTAGGGATCTTTGAGGAGTTCCAGATTCTCGGCAGAGATCTCCAACACGTCACCTGGCCAGTAGGTATTCTTCTGCAAGGCCAGGTTAGAGTCTTCAAGACCCAGGTTCTTTGGACCAACGAAGCTGCCGTTGCATTCTTTGATTTCCTGAGCACCGGCAACCGAAGGTACCACGGTCAAACCGCCAGCAACCAGGGCCAATGATGTGAGACCGGCAAGTGCCCGTTGGGTGGCCTTTCCGGCAAATACGCTCTTGCTCATGAGCAGTCCTCTCGTAGAGAGGTAAATAGTGGGGGTAAACACCATTTACCTTTACAAAATAGATAAAACTGAAGAAAAGCACAGAAGAACTGATAGCATATTACAAATAATCATATGCAGTCAGCGCTACATCCGCTTATGGTCATGAGCATAAGCAGACCGACCAATGATGCGCAAGGGGTAAGCCTAGTTCAAATCTAATAAAATCCCATATAGCAGATATGCGCACGACGTGGGGAAATAATCTTTTAGACATGAACCCCTCAGGCATTTAGCGCGCTAGAACATAAGAATCAGCTATACATACGACCACTCACAGAAGGTAAAAATCTCCTTAAAAGTCTCCTGTCAATTCACGTAAAAATATTTTGAAAATTACCCCTATGGTCCTGTCAATCGGAAACTACAAAACCATAGATTTTTTGCTATTAGCCCCAAATGGCCCCTATTTTTAGGGGCTCTGTCCCATAACAAAAACAGCGATGCGGATTCGCATCGCTGTCGGAAATAACGGTTTTGGTTCAGTATTAGTGGTTATCGGCACCGCAGAAGGCGGTGCTTTCACCAGATTCATTCACCCAGAACTCAACATTTTTCATGATGGTGGGCCGACCGCTGTAGTCGATGCCTACAAGAGTGATGGTGTGCTTACCGGTGGTGAAGTCGTCGTCAAGCTTGGGCAGCACTACCTTGGTGGTAAAAGAACCACCAAGATCGGAATCACGCAGGTATAGGGCCTGATCGTAGTCGTCATAGGTCTTCAGGGAGCTGCCGGCGCTCTGGTCTTTAGGCCAGTTGGCGGTGTTGGAATCCAACGACAGGTAAGCGTCGATAAGCGGCCGGAACCCGGTGCCGGTAAGGGTCACAACGTCACCCGGCTTATAGGTGCTCTTGTCGGCGATCATCGTACCTGCACCTCTTTGCGCGGGTGCACCGGCATCGACATTGCAGGTACCGGCGCGCTCGGCGGCGAAAGCGGTGGGAGCAGCCAAGATACCCCCGGTCATGAGAGCCAACGACATCAATCCAGCAATAGCACGTTTCATAGCCATACCTTTCTGATTGCACGACAAATTGTCGCGGAGGATTTACGGATTTGAACAGAGAAAAGAAGAAGAAGGAGATAAGCACAACGAGGGAAAATAGCAACAAACAAATAATAGCATGTTATCGCTACCCATTTTGCTTATGGGTCTTGAGTTTAACGAAGCTGCCCCCGGTTCGCAAGGGAAAAACCCTTCGAAAACCCGGTAAAAAATTAGATACTCGAAGAACACTGTCCAGTATTGTGACCCATAGTTATCGCATTAGACGATGTAAACGCCATATGTCGGTAGATGTTTTCAATATATAAAACATACCCCAACAGCCCAAAAAATAATCCCAAAATTACCCCCACATGGCGAAAAAATACCAACAAAACAGTACAGACATGACCGAGGAAATCCGTCATTCAGGGGTAAATAATGGGGTGATTGAGGCGTACGGGGGTCGACAAGCAAAAACGGCAACGATGCCATACATCGCTGCCGCTATTGGGTGGAAATTTTAGAACCGGAGCTGCTGCGGAACCCAGCTGCTTGGGATCACGTTAAACCGTGCCATGGCACTCAGGGCGCCGGCAAAGATAGTGGTCAAACCAAGCACCGCAAACACGGTGGCAAGGAGATTCCGCAGAGACGGCAGGTTAGCAGGGTCACGCAGTTTGCTGCTGAAATCTTCGAGCGAATTTCGGTCACCCGGCTTACCTGGTTTGCCCGGATCCTGCGTCACCGCACCGTTGTACTTATAGGTATATACTTCGTCGAAGCGCTCACCATTCTTCTCTGCGGCGGCCTTGTTCACCGCAATGATCGTACCGTCTCCGGCAACGCTCACATGGTTCGGATTCGTGCCTGCCGGCAGGTTAGCAACCACCTTATTGGTAGCAGGGTCAATAACCGTGATCGTGCCACCACCACGGTTGGTCACATACACCCGCTTATCGGCCTTGTTGTAGTGTGCATTCAGCGAACCGGCACCGGTCGGAATGCTTGCCACCACCTTCTTGGATTCGGTGTTCACCACAACCACATTGCCGGAGCCCTGCGACGCAACGAAGATGTTCTTGCTTACCGGATCGTAGGCAATACCTGAAGCGGATTCCACCTGGTCCTTAGGCAGATCGTAAATGGTCACCTGATCGTTGTTGCGAACATCAATCTTGGCCGCCTTAGGAGCATTCAACGAAGTGGCGAATAATTCCCCGGTCTCCTGATTGAACTCAAGGCTCATCACCCGTTCAAAGCCAGGTAGCTTGATCCGCCGCACCGGCTCATTCTTATTGGCATCAAAAACCACTACTTCATCACCGGAGGCAGCGGAAACATAGGCCAAGCTGGTCTGCTCGTCGACTACCACGTCACGCGAGTGTGCCACGGAACCCTTCGGGAAGGTCTTCACATGGCTCAAATCATCCTGCTTGTACACAGAGACGGTATTTTGCTGAGTGTTCGTCACCCATACCAAACCCTTATTATTATCCAGGCCGACGCCGAAAGCAGCATAGAACTTCTCGCCGTCCTTTTCTAGCGCATCATTCTTTGCGACGACATCCAAGGTCTTAGCATCCAGCTTGTAGATCGTGGACTTATTCGTGCCTTGTGCACTAGTCACAAACACGTGACCGGTCTTGTCATTCACTTCCGACTGGTACAGGCCCGACGGCAATTCCTTCTTCACGCCCGAATACTGGTCAACATTCAGGGACTCGGTGCTGGCATTTACTTTGGTGTTGGTCTCAAGGGTCTTGGTTTCACCACCGGCGGTGTAGGTGAAGGAAATCACCTTGCCGAAGGGGGCGTCTACCGGAACCTGGATGTCCTTAATGGTGACTTGCCCCTTGTCATCGGCGGTGCCTTCCTGGTTCTTCAGCCAGTTCACGCCCTCGGTGCCGACCGCGGTCACCTTGGCGTCTTTGGGCAGGCCAGCGGCGTGGAATTCCACTTTCGAACCGGTAGCGGCATTATTGCTGACGGCACCGGCTGGGGTGACTTCGAACGGGATCTCCACGCTGGTGTCCTTGGCGGTAGCCTTCACCGCATATTTACCGGCGGCAAGTCCCTCGGAAATAGTGACGGAACCTTGGGCTTTGCCGTCTTCGCCAACGGTGATGGCGCCACCCCGACCGGCTTTTGTTTCCTGACCATTGAAGGTAACGGTGACTTTTTCGCCCTTGGGGAAGTTTGCCAAGGAAAGGTTGACTGCTACATCGCCCTTCTTGCCACGGCGGTTATCAATCGCCGTGACCGTGGCCTTGGCTTCGCCAGTAGCCTTAGACTGTTGGCCTGCCGGCTTGTTGCCGTTATTGGGTTTATTATTGTCGGGTTTATTGTTCCCCTGGTTGTTTTGGTTATGTTGGTTGGCCTGATTGGCTTGGTTTGCCTGGTTGTTGCCGTTATTGGCCTGATCCGCTGGCTTGTTGTCAGGCTTGTTACCGTTGTCAGGCTTGTTACCATCCTGGTTGTTATTGCCGTTATTGGCGTTGTTATCCTGGTTTCCCTGGTTATTGCCATTGTTGGCATTATTACCATTGTCAGCCTTGTTGTCATCCTGCTTGGGCTGGGTGGGCTTCTCCGTTGGGCCTTCTGCACCACACGGCTGGGTTGCGTCACCGGACTCATTGACCCAAATATCAACGCTGGTAGAAACCTGCGGACCGTTATCGTCCCCACCCAGAACCGTAATAACGTGCTTGCCTTCCTGGAATTTGTCGGTGAATTCCGCAGGAAGCACCACCTTAATGGTGAAGTTACCATCCTCATCAAGAACCGAACCGGGAGCAATCAACGTAGTCGGGGTGTCGCCGCCTTGGTATGCGAAATCATTGCCAGCACTTTGATCCTTCGGCCAATCAGCCTTATTGCTGTCCAGCTTCACTGCCAGGAAGGTGTCCTCTAGCTGTTCGCCGGTGTCACGGTGAACACGCTTGGCAAACCCGGTACCACTGATTTCGACAACATCACCGGGCTTGTAGGTGCTTTGGTTCGCCGAAATGGCACCCTGGCCACGTTCTTTCCGCTGTTCATGAGCAATGCACTGGGTTGCGGTATTATCTTCCGCGGCAGCATGCGGCATGACTGTCAAACCACCGGCAACTAACGCCAGCGAGGTCAACCCAGCGATAGCACGCTGGGTAGCAGTTCTTGCATTTGCGGTCTTGTTCATATCATGTACTTCCTCTGCCACCATATCCAGCAGAAATAATGCCGGAGATGCTGACAGCTTGGTTGAATCGGTAAGAAAAGCACGGAGGAAACTCATGTGATCTCCGAAAGAACCACCACATGTTTATTACCTCATCGGCTTGCCGTTCTGAGCGTAAACAAGTTAGGCGCAATTATCAATAGTAAGGCATGCCTTAAACCTAATAAAATACCTGGTAACAAACTTGCTAATTATAGTAGGACATACTTTTGGCACTATTTTTATGGATAGCATTCACCATGGTTAATCATAAAAAAGCATCAAACGTTTCGATGACGATAAAATGTTAGCCTTCCCTTAATGAAACCCATCATGGGGGTGAAAAATTTTTCCAAATTACCCCCGAAATTCTATTCATTCCACATTAGCAACCTCGTATCGCGGAAGCTGCCTCCCCACTACCCCCAGACGGTAGAAGCAGACAAAACCCACGAATGATACAACTATTGGTTACCCTGAATCGGATCAGACTATGATACTAAGCCTGCAAAATACCAATTATTACCAAAGCATTGAACTAAAAATCTATCTTCTATCGGAAGAATGATGCCAAAGTTCATCGTAACAATCAACGATCTTCTACCCCCCACACACTGTATCATTTTACATTCTCGAACTATGCCTGACAGCCTCCGTTGTGCGCCGTCATTATTTCGTCACAGACAAAAATACAGCGACGTTTTAATGTACGCCGCTGTACGTTATTGAGTGATATGATTATCGGCTCAGATGCCGAAGTTGTTGCGGAATCCAGTTAGCTGGGATGACGTTGTATTTTGCCATGACGCCGAGAGCACCGGCGAATAGCGCAGTTAACCCAAGCACTGCAAAAATGCTGCCGACGATGCCTCGAACGCTGCTCAGCTGGGAGAACTGGGTAGATGGAGTAATCTTGGGGTCTTTGGGATCCTGGGAACCTTGGTTCTTGCCGTCCTGGTCTTTGCCTGGCTGGTCCTTGCCTGCCTGATCCTTGCCGGCTTGGTCGGCGGGTTTGTTCTGACCGGAGGGTTTGGCACCTTGATCTTTTCCACCCTGGTCTGCGGGCTTTGTGCCTTGGTCTTTGCCTGGCTGGTCCTTGCTAGCTTGGTCGGCAGGCTTGCTGCCTTGATCCTTGCCAGCCTGGTCAGCAGGCTTGCTGCCTTGGTTCTTACCAGACTGATCTTTGCCGGACTGATCCTTGCCTTTACCGTCCTGATCTTTTCCGCCTTGATCGGTGGGTTTGGTGCCCTGGTCCTTATTATCCTGGTCAGCGGGTTTGCCATCCTGACCGGCAGGCTTTTCTACACCAGCTTGCTCATTGTTACCGGGTTTGCCGTCTTGGTCCTTATTGTCCTGGCCAGCGGACTTGCCATCCTGGGCTTTGTCGGACTGATTCTTATCTCCCTGATCGGCAATCTTATCACCTGACTGATCTTTACCAGCCTGATCATCGTTGCCAGGCTTGTCTTGATTCTTGTCATCTTGGCCAGCAGGATTCTGATCCTTACCGTCCTGGTCTTTATCGCCTTGATCGACAGACTTATCATCCTGATTTTCATTACCAGGTTGTTCCGCATTTCCCTGATTACCATCGTCAGAATTGGTATCTTGATCTTTACCACTCTGATCGTCAGAAGCGGGGTCATCCTTCGGCTCAGGTTTATCTCCCTTTGGATTTTCTGGACCACAGGCGCCAGCTGCTTTGCCTGACTCATTTGCCCGGAAAACAACGCCTTTTACTTCAACAGGACGTTCATCATCATTAAGCTGAACAGCAATGGCATTCTCACCTAGCCTAAATCCTTCTTCAAATACTGAAGGCAAAACTACTCTGACAGTAACCTCACCATTTTCAATTTTTGATGTTGGAATTTTAAGAGCTACAGCGTCGTCAAGAAGCTCTAAACCATCACCCTTGCTTTGATCCTCAGGCCATAATGCCCCATCCAGCGTCAAACGCAAGTTCTGCTTAGCCGTAAGATCGCCAAGACCAGTAATTTTAACTTCTACAACATCGCCAGCCTTGTAAATGCCCCGATCCAGCGTTACTTCCTTTGAAGATTTCTTTCCAAAACTTGGCGCAACCATCCCGGAACGACAAACAGCCTTCCCTGTTTCCTCCGCAGCATTCGCAACCGAAGGCACAACCAGACCACCAGAAACAAGGGCCAAAGACATCAACCCAGCAATAGCGCGCTGAGCTGCACCCCCAGCAATCACATTCCTACTCATATTTATATACTTTCCCTACGGCTTAGGTTAATCGCCATAGATTGACAATATGGGTGAACAAACAAAAGAGCTAAGGCCCAGCTAATAGCATCAATCAATATGAGACTAGCTTTCCGTTAGCTTATACCTACAGACTTAAGCATTCATTGCGGCGAAACGCAACAGAAAACTCCAATTCAAAACTAATAAAACCCCTGGTAGCAGACTTGAAAGTCAATAAAATTCCACCCATTCAGATATTGACTACACATATAAGCAGTGACCAAAAGTATAAGATGATCCGATACCCCTACTGTCCAAATATAAATTACCCCTAAGAGCAAGGGGCAAAAATATCAGCAAATTATTTTTCAAAGCACCCCCGAAACTCACTAATTCGATCAAAATTATAACCCTTTTAGTTCACGCAACACTCATCAACCGCCCCTATTTTAGGGCCATACCATCCTGCTTATCTATCCCCGCAATCCAAAACATGTAACGTGCCAAATAGCTCATTAACCAGCAAAGATCACCACGTCAACTGCTATTCCGAATAATATTCCTGCACGACAAACCCTAGCCATATCCCGCAAAGACCTCTCCCTAAAGATGTATCCATCAATGCATATTGATACACAATGATTACCCCCACTCCCTACCGATGCTTTACGACGTTACGTCTCCGCGAGGAACCCATAACAAAAAGGTGTAGCGATGCGGTTAAACATCGCTACACCTTGACTTCAGTTACCAAATGACGCTCATGAATTCATTTGGATTTCTGATTCCCTACCGGAATTGCGGCGGGAGCCATTCCTTCGGGATCATGTTGGCGTGTGCCATAGCAGCAACTGCACCAGCAATGATGCCGGTCAGGCCAAGTACGGAGAAGATCGCAATGAGGATAGTCCGGTACTTGCCCAGCTTGCTGCTGAGATCACCACTGCCGGCCGGAGGATTCGGCTTCGTGGTATCCGTAGGCTTCGGCTTCTCGGTTGGCTTCTGAGTGGTGGACTCAGAGGTGGAAGGCTTCGGCTGCGGCGGCGGAGTCGGTGCATTGTACTTGAAGGTGTAGATTTCATCTACAGGCTGACCGACTGCACCAATGTCCTTGGAAGCATTGTTGACCACGGACACAGTACCATCAGAAGCAACACTTACGTGTACCGGGGAACTACCAACTTCCAATTTGGCAACCGCCTTATTGGTGGCAGGATCAATCACCGAAAGGGTGCCAGCACCAGTGTTCACTGCATAAACTCGCTGGTCCTTCGGGTTATATCGCACATCTGAAGTACCCGAACCAGTATCAATGGTGGTGACTACCTTTTCGGTCTCAGAGTTGATTACCGTGATCACACTCTCATTCGTGGCAACAAAGATGTTCTTGCTTACCGGGTCATATGCTGCACCCGAAACCTCTCGTGCCCCCTTGACCTCATAGCGGTCAACTTTCTTGCCATTGGCAAGATCAACCTTTGCCACCTGCGGATCGGCAGACTCCCCTGAAGTTGCAATCAGCTGGTTAGTCCTCTGATCCAAGGCCAAGCTAGTAACCTCATCAAAACCATCCAACGCAATGGTGCCAATTGGTTTGTTCTGATTAATATCAAGAACCGTAATTACGCCACCAGGACCACCGACATAGCCCAAATCAGTTTGGTTGTCGATCACGATGCTCTTTACACCAGGCAGTTCTTGCTGCGAGAAAGTCTTGACATGAGTCAAGTCACTCTGCTTAAAGACAGAAACAGTACCAGTTTCGGAGTTAGTTACCCAAACCTGTCCCTTATTATCTACAGCAATGCCGTCAGCCGCATAGCGCTCTTCAATATCATTCTTGGCAACAACATCCAAGGTCTTAGCATCAAGCTTATAGATGGTATATGTGCCATCCTCAAATGAAACCCGAGTTGCAAAGATGTACTTCGAGGCAGGATCGAATGCAGACTGAGTCAGCGTGGTAAGCAGTGTCCGCTTAGCCCCGGTGTACTGATCCACGTTGATAGCCTCGGTACTAGAGGTAACTGTGGCATCGAGCATTACATCATACTCTTTGTAATTTTCTGCTTTTGCCAAGTAGGTAAAGTAGATGTGATCACCAGTCTTAGCGTCAGCAGGAATCTGAACACCCTTGATAGTGACTTGGCCATCAGCATTAGCAATGGCATTGATGGACTGGTCTTTCCGTAACCAGTTAACATGCTCAGTACCAACAGAGGTGACCTTGTCTCCCTCCTTTAGTTCAAAGGCTTGGAAATCCACCTCTGATCCAGCTGCAGTGCCAGAAACGAATCCCTTAGCTTGACCCGTTGGCAAGGTAGCACCACCCTGCGGTGCATTTGCGAGCGCGACAGCAGCGGCGCCTTCAGGCAAAGCTTCATCCTCTGCGGCAGCTTCAGGGGCAG
>ERZ772921.832-NODE-832-length-18690-cov-5.721277_pt1 | contig 18690 bp, 16 predicted proteins | sample MGYA00512117_ERZ772921 | MGnify/ENA primary metagenome ERZ772921 (study PRJEB29015, sample SAMEA2737944) | human oral metagenome | biome: human oral; feature: human-associated habitat; material: dental | place: China | collected 2150 ...
CTGCGGGGCACTAAGGCGCCGGGGTGCCCGGCGCGTCGAAGGACAACGCCGATGTCTGAAGAGTAGGTCTTGGGCGCTACGTACGCACGAGGAGCAGTGCCATCTTGAAGGGCTGATCGGCACGGACGTAGTGCCTCCCGCCCTTGTCAAACTTGAAGTTCTCACCCGCGTGGATACGATGCTCTGTACCCTCGTAGCCGACAACCGCCTCGCCCTCAAGCGCAAAAACCAGCGCATCGCCGGGCGCCGCATGCTCATCAAGACCCGTACCGGCGGCAAAGCTCATGAGCGCGAACTTCATACCATCGTTATGCGCCAGATCCATGTTCACGATCTTTCCGTCCTGAGTCGGCAGCAGCTCCGCTAGCCTGATGATCTCCCCTGACTTGATCTTCTCGTTCATGTACGTCTCCTTCGTGAGGGTGAGCTCAATATAGACGCAACCCTCTTGGCTTTGGATTCCCACCGGGATATCGACGGGCGTGACGAGCGCATCACCCTCGGCGAGTGTCCACGTACGCCCACCGCTCTCATAGGACTCCGCTTCTCCAGCCACGACCAGAAGGAGCTTGGGGTAGGCGTAGCTCTCGGCACTGATGTCGGTGTGTGCTGCGAGCGAGAAGACAGATACGGAAAGGTCAGCCGTGCGACTGACCGCCTCCGACGTCGTGCAGCCCGCCTCGGGGGTGCAATCCCTCTTGATGGAGAAAACCGTGCCTGACGTGAATTTCATCTCTTCCTCCCTTGTCCGAGCGCTGAGTTTCGTGCACCATCAGGATATACGCACTGCGGGACACACAGTGTTGATTATCCAACAACAAGAGAAATGACGCACATGAGAAGACGTGACCGTGAGGCCAGGGATCCGCACATTATCAACGACATTATTGGACGCGCACGAATCGTCCACCTGGGGTTGGTGGATGGCGTACGTCCCTACGTAGTCCCACTGCACTATGGGTTTGAGTTTTCCGAGGCGGATTCGCCGCATGCGGACGCACGGTGCCTCACGCTCTGGTGTCACAGCGCGCGAGAGGGGCGCAAGATAGACGTCATCCGCGCAAACCCGACGGCGTTCGTCCAGATCGACTGCGACGAGACCCTCTTCTCCGGGGGCGAGCGCGCCTGCAGCTACGGAGCATCCTACGCCAGCGTCATGGGCGACGCTCAGGCGCGAGTGATCGAGGAGCCCAAGGAGAAGGTCAGAGGACTCACGCTCCTCATGCGCGCGCAGACAGGACGCGACTTCACCATCACGGAGGCGATGGCCGCCTCTGTGGCCGTCATTCGCATAGACGTACCCCACCTGAGCTGTAAGCTCTGCCCCACACGACAGCGCTAGCGCAGAGTCCTCACGCTGACCAGTCGCAACGTACCACCCCCCCACCGACGCGTAGGAAAGCCTTTTTCAATTATTTTCAATAAAACAGATAAATTCCCCCCGTATGCACCGGTAAAATGAGGTAGCATAAGCCTAAATTATGAATCGGAAGCTTGCTCGCCCATGATGCCTCTCCCACGGCAGCGGCAAAACGGCAGTCCAATCGAAGCTGTCTCGTACCATGGATGCCGTCATGTGGGACAATGGCCACGCGGGAGGAGCGTCGCGGTATGTTGGCACACCAAAGCCACATCCGCTAGGTTGCACCCGAGGATTGGAGGCCCATGAACTGCCCAGAATGCGGAGAGCCGCTGCCAGATAAGGCGTTCATCTGTCCGCACTGCGGAACGCCACTGTTGGACAGGATTATCTGCAGTGACGACATGGACGAGGATAGCGAGGCATCAGCTCCCGATGTCGACGATGCAGACGTGGACGTCGACGAGCTGGACGATATTGGCATGGATGTCGACGAGGCGGTGAGCTCTGGTGACGACGCTGATAACGACGACACGACAAACGACCTTGGCGATGACGGTGCTCGCAATGAGGTGACCGCAGACAGCCTCATCTTTGACAGGCTCTCCGACCTGTCGAGCACGTCTCCTGAGGAGACGGTGATCTCGTGGCGTACCTCAGGCGGGCCTCGTTCAAACGAGAGCTGGACGAACGACCTCAAGATCGATGACTTCACAATCGACGATGGTGGCAACGGTGGCGAGGGCACGTCCTTTACAAGCGAAGACTTACGCGGCAGAGCCGCAGATGACGAGATCACGACCGATGGCAACCAACATGTCGACGCATACGCAGCCGACGAGAAAGACATCGACGGCCGGATGGACGTTCAGTCTGGGATCCCATCGTTGCCTGACGACTCTGTCTTGAGCGAGTCCGAGGCGACGGTCGTACGCCCAGCGACTGGGCAGAGGGACAGGGCCGACGAGGACGAGGACAACTCGTATGTCGAGGAGGACGTTGGTACGCAACCAGCCGCAGACGACGCTGCCCCAGAGCCTCGGGAGGACAAACCTGCAGAGGATGGCTCGTCGGACGACACCAGGGTAGTGGGCGGGCCTGCGGACCGCGAGACGGAGAGCGGCGACAACGACGAGCTCGACGATCTCGACGAGCTTGATAACCTCGATGATCTCGACGAGCTCGATGACGCCGAGGATGGCAACTTCGACTACCACGACGACTTTAATTTTGAGGGTGACTATGCCGATGAGACTGATGGCGAGGAACCCGACAGCGAGGATGACTATGAGGACGACGAGTACGATGAGGAGTACGAGCGCGAGAAGCAGTACTTTGCCGACCAGACGGCCATAGCGAGCGGAGGCAGCGGGGTTGCCGCGCCCCTTCCCATCCCCATCATGCAGCGCAGCGAGGGCAGGGAGGTCCCACGCGAGTACATCGAGGCAGCCAATGCCAAGAGGGAGGAGGCCGGCGCGGGTGCCGACAGCGAGTGGTATGCCCCCGGCAACGTGAGCGCCACCATGCAGGCGGCCAACTCACACGACCGCAACATGCACCGAACGCTCGTTGTCGCCATTGTCATCATCTTCATAGTCATCGTCAGTGTCGTTGCACTGTGGATCACGTACGACCAGGAGATGTGGGGCGGAAAGCGCGTACCCGATGTCCTGACCGAAAGCGTCGATACGGCGAGAAACGCACTCGAGGCGGATGGCTTCAAGGTCGAGATCCTCCAAGAGGGGACGGATGACGGCGTGGGCACGATACTTTCGATGTCACCTGACCCCGGCACGCGACTCAATCCGGGCAAAACCGTACGGATAACCGAGGGGGTCCTGAGAACCTTGCCTAACGAGAAGGGTAAGTCTTTGGATGACGCGACAAGCGAGCTCCAGGGTCTGGGCCTCAACGTAACGACAAGCGAGCAGCTCTCAGACGAGACACCGGGTACCGTGCTCGAGACCGACCCGCGGATGGGACAGACGTATCGCACGGGTGACACGGTCGAGCTCAAGATCGCCAAGAACTACACGGTACCGGAGGTCATGGGCAGAACCGAAGATAGCGCAAAGAGCATCATCGAGGATGCGGGTTTCGTGCCAAACGTCACCTACGAGGAGTCGAGCGCGAAGGTGGGTACGGTCATCTCGACTGATCCCATCGCGGGCTCCGTCGCCAAGAGCGGTTCGACCGTCAATATCACCGTGGCAAAAGCAACGGCAAAGACCTACAATGCCACATACTTCGATCTGGTCGTACCCAGCGACTACGTTGACTCTGTGACCATACAGACCTCAACCGTCAACAACGGCTCCCAGGCGACGCCGGGCACAACACCCAGCGCTACAAGCGGTACGACAGAGGTGATGCAGGTCTACTACAAGAACGAGCTGGCGGCAGTCATCTACTCGTCCTCGACGAACATTGGAGTGACGCCAAGCGGAAGCGAGCGCCTCGTGCAGAGTATCAATGACTCGAGCGGACACCCCATCAAGGTCTACGAGATGCGCACCAGTACCTCCACGACCACGATCTCGCAAAACGTGACGTCATTCCTCAATGCGGCAAACGTCTCTGGCTGGGTAAAGGCGCACTAGGAAAGGGGGCAGGGGCGAAGCGTGGACACAACTCGCACGTCTCTGGGTGTGCCCACGCCTGCCGAGCGCCCACGTTAGCTTCAGCGACCGCCAAAGAACAGGAGCGCTCCCGCACGGGGGCGCTCCCGCATCTATACGCTGTGAAAACATTTGCTGTGAAGAGACCTGGTGGCACCGCACCAGACACGAGGCCACGAGGCACCGGTCCGTCCGTGAGCCTTGCTCGCCTCTGTCTGCCTACAGCGACTCCTCGGTACAACGCTTCATGTCGGCACGAATGAGTTCGCGAATGTATGCTTGCCTGTTCTTGCGCCCGCAGAGCCATTCCCAGAGATCCATGTCAACCGGATAGAAGCGCAGCGCCATCTGCTTTACGCTCTTCTTGCGGTACCTTGCGTTTGCTCTCTTTTGAGCCTCGCTCGTTGCCATGAGTACGCGCTTCCTTCTATCGACGTGCCAGCACTCCGCCTTGGTTCTTAAGAAACACGACCATAGCAGCCCATATACCCCATCATCGAACCGAAGGGAATACACATCTGCCTGCTCCACGAAGTCAACAACTCAATGCCAAGAGGGTCTCGTGCCCCACGACGCCACCCACATCCTTACGTTCACGTGCCTCCTGCCAGCTAACGTGGCATCTCGTGTCGTGACTGCCTCCGTCTTGCGACGACACCAGCGACGAGCACGACCGCGCCCGCGAACGCAAGGACGGGTACGAGAGCAGCCAGCCGATCATCTCCCGTCTGGGGTAAGGCGCTGTCTTGTACCCTGTCCCTGGAAGAGGCTGGTTGAATGTCTCCGCCCCTGATCCGAGAGGACTCCTCGACAGCCGTCACAGGAGTGACTGGATTGTTGGATATAGTGGCGTTAGGACCATAGCTGGGCGTCTCGGTCGCATCGGCCCACACGGCATAGAAGTCGGTGTCTCGCGTAATTGTAATGTGCTCCCCGGGTCCATAGTTCGCTCCGCTGCCGTCGGGCCTGGTGTTCCATCCCACGATCATGTGCCCTGGCCACGTGAATATGTCATAGGTGATGAATTTTGTGTCTTCACCATACGTGACCGTGACTCGCTTCGTCTCGTCCTCCCCATGGTTTGCGTGAAGGGTCACGGTATAGGATATGGGAGTCCACTGCGCGTAGAGCGTCAGATCCGACGTCACTACGATCGTGTCTCCGTCGCCGTAGGCCGTACCTGTGCCGTCCGTACTCGTGTTCCAACCCCTGAAGCTGTGGCCCACGCGGACAAACGAATTGAGCACGAGTGCCTGTGGCCTGCCCTCCTCGTACGTCTGGGGAGCCATGGATCCCTCGCCCCCGTTGGCGTCAAAGCTGATCGTATGGGTTGCTGCCTCGGGAGACAATGTCCCCCAGATGGCATAGTAACTCTGTGTAGATGAGTCGGGAAACTTCAGTACCTCTCCAGGCCCTGCCACAACCGGCCCAAGGCGAGACGTCGCCCAGCCCTTGAACACGTAGCCCTCGCGCACAGGGACTGTCACGGCGATCGGGTCGCCGCTATAGCCCTCCATCGTCTGATGCACTGAACTGTCAGATGCACTGTAGTTGGTATAGAACGTAACCGTGCTCCTGTGGCGGTAGACTGCGGTGACCGTGACGTCCGCGCCAAAGGTCATACCAAAGTCGATGTCAGTGTTACCGTTGTTCTCGTTGTGGCCCGAAAGCTTGATACCAAGTGGATTATTGCCACTCTTAAACTCATCTGTAAACTTGAACCTGTTGTCGGTTGTCACGTCCGTAAAGCCAAGCTGCACCACGTTCTGACCCTGCGCATCAGCCGCCTTCAGGGACTGAAGATACCCGTAGGAGTCTGCCGGACGCAGGATCACGGCAGCGGCCCCGTCAAGTGAGGCGGAGTCGCTTGCCGGCCACGTGGACTTGTCGTTCTCGGGAGGACGGTTCGCCTCATAGTCGGACCACGAGCTCATGATCTTGACGTGACCGGTGTCCTGGGTCGTAACCGCCAAGGTGCTTGCCGCGACGGCCCTGACGGGCAGTGCCACGAGGCTCAGGACAAAGGCGATGACGGCGCCCAGGATGGCCCTCGCGTGATTACGGGCGTATGCATGCATTGCAAGACCTCCGCATCAGACCATGAAACCGTTTGTTTACAGTTGAGTCTAGGGCTTATTGCCCCGGAAGGCAACTCATGTGGTAGTCCCCGCTCGCAGGACGCTGCGTTACTCTTCATGGGCAGGCCAATGATGCACCTCCAAGCTGTTGCGCCGAACTCCACCTGCAGCCCTGTCGAAGACGGCGGACGACTTCCCGAGCGCGCCCCTCACCGCGACCTGTGCGCCTCCTGCTGCCACGACACCTTCGCGGGCGTGGACGTCGCAGCAGTGCCCGGGCGGGCAGCTCGCCCGGGTGTCTCATCGTGGCGGCACCCCGGGCGCCGGATCTGCGGGGCTCGGCCGCGCCACTCGGTGGCGTCGAGTGCGCTATGCGCGTGCCACTCGGTGACGTCGAGTGGCACGCGCACATACAGCGTCGATCAGAGGTCATCGGAGAGGGAACGGCACTAGACGGCGGCACGGTGGACATGGACAGCTAACCTACCCGTAAATAGTGACGCTACGTTACGCCATCCTCTGCGTAGCGTGACGTGTGTCCCTTTATGCCCGTCGTCTGGGTCATCGGTTATCATAGGCATATCAAGGGACGGGAGCTCACCATGAAGGTTGACGAGGCGGGGCGGATCATTCGTGCACTGGAGAGATTAGCGCACCGGATGCTCGAGCGCTTTCCGGTCGTTATCGCGCTCGCGGCAGCAGGGACGCTCATCTCGATACTTCAGGCCTACGACGTCTTTGGAATGAGCGCAGGTTCAGATGACCTCTTCATGGTATTGTGGTATAGAGGTCCCCTGCGCACAAACATCGCAACGTCGGCACTCGTAGCCCAGAGCTTCATCAGCGGGTCTCGACTTGCAGCACTTGCCTGCATCACGGCCACGCTCGCCGCCGAGCGGCTGTTACGTGACGCGCACGAGAACGACGCCACGGAGAAGAAGACGCATGCCCACCTAGGACCACGTCCCATCCTGGTGCAGACCGCCACGGGGGCGGCGGTATGGGCGCTCTATGCTGCCATCGACCTGCCAGTCAGGGCAGATGAGCGTCTGAGCACCCTCTTTGGTCTGGTCGTGTTGGCCGTCGTACTCATCAGCGTCTTCGGTCTGCCCTGGCTGCTCTACACGTCTGACAATGAGGATGTGCTCCTTGCCTTCCTCGTTAAGGGGGTGGCCTTCTCCGTCTTTGTCGCGGGCATCGTGCACCTTGGTCTATCCATCGTAATGTCCGCGATTGACTCCCTGATCACACACGTGAGCAGCAATGCGCATCAGGCCGTGGCGTCACTCGTGTGGACGTTCGTGCTTCCCTGTGTCTTCTGCTCGCTGGTCCCCCGCCACACCGAGCGGCTCGACGTCCCACACGTCTACCGCATCGTCGTCGGAAGGGCCCTCTTCTACATCTATCTGCTCCTGCTCGCCGTACTCTACCTCTACATCGCGCGCATTGCCCTCGCGCGCACCCTGCCCTCAGGCCAGCTCAACTGGTTTGGTTGCCTCGCGCTGCTCGGCACACTCTTCTTCTGGGCAGGCATCCGCATGATTGGCAGTGGCGTGGTGCGCTGGTATCTGCGCTGGGGCTGGGCCCTTGTCATCCCCATCCTCATCGTGCAGCTTATGGCCATCTATCTGCGCGTCTCGGCCTACGGTCTCACGACGTCGCGCTATGCCTCGATCCTCTGCGTCATCGTCGGCGCGGTGGGGCTCGCCCTTGCCGCGCGCGCAAGGCACCCCCGAGAGCTCTTTGGGGTGTGCTGCGTCGTCACGCTCATCGCCTGCGTCACTCCCGCAAACATCATCGATCTGCCGTACCAGGAGCAGGCAGGACGGCTGCGCACCGCGCTCGCAAGTGGCGGCATGTCGCAGGCGGCGGACGTCACCCATGAGAGCTTGGGCACCCTCTCCACGGGGGAACGGGAGCGCATCGCAAGCAGCTGGAGCTACCTATCATCGCACACGGGAGCGCTCACCAACTCCGAGCTTGTGGACCAGCTAAGGGGCGACAGTCGGGCGAGCGGAGCCCTGGACTACCTCAGTTCTAACACCCCCTCCGGCTCGAACGGCGTCCTGGATAGCTCCTTGGGCAGCAAAAACAAGTCTAGCTCGACACGCGAAACGTATGCTGTGAGACATGGCGCCAACATAGGTGTTGCGGGCTACTCGCGTCTCTACCCGCTTGACGCGAGGGAGCTTGCGGATGACCTCACGCTCGACTTCTGGTCTGCCGACGGAACTGCCTTACACGTTGACTGCTCTGAGCTTATCGCGCGACTCAGGGAGCACTACGCCTCACGGCCAAGGGGCGAATACTCGACGCATATCGACGACGTCGATCCGAGCGAGATGCGCATTGTCACCAAGGATGGGGGCTGCCTTGCCCTCACGAGCGTCTCGTTCCAAGTCAGCGGCGACAGACCCTGTGACGCCTATGTCGCAGGATACGTCCTCATACCCTAAAGTGACACGAAACGCATCCGTTTGGTCAGCTGAGAAACTATTCTGCTAGCAACAAGACGGCCCGCCGTTCGCGGAAGGGCCGCTTCGAGCACGGCCCGGGACACGCTCCGACGCCGACGCAACACCCGCAGGTTGGGAGTCGCGAGGCCCGCACCGCCAGCTGGCCCTGTCGAGACCCCTCACAGCGGCCACAGGCGGAGTCAGCGATCACAGGTGGAGTTCGGCGGACAGATTGGCGCTCGGGTGAGCGGAACCTAGTGGCCGGCGTTCCCTTTAGCCTCACCACGCCGAAGTCGCGCCTCCGCCACGGCGGCGCGTGCCTCGGCAGCTGCGGCGCGCGCCTCGGCGGCCTGGGCCTTGAGCTCAAGAACGTCTATCTCGTCTGGAGACTCGTCCATGGCGAGTGCCCGCGCGTGACTCGCGTCCGTCCCAGCCAGCGGCCAGGCCTGCGATAACCTGCGCTCGCCAAAGAGGCCGAAGCTCGCCTTTGGTGTCATCCTGAAGGCCTCACACCCAGGGTTTTTTGCCAAGACGGTGCTGCCCTTGAGCCTACCGGGACCCATGCACTCCAGACGCGTGCGCAGAAAGCCCGTGCGCTCCTGACAGAAGACGCAGTTCTCGCAGACGCGCTCCCATCTTTCCACGCCAGCCCCCTCCGTCTGCACGAACCTTCTGCGGCGGCAGAATAGCCCTCCGACGATTGTCTTCTGCCTCATGTCCCGGACTACTCCAGCGAGACTGTCGTCACCTTACCCGCATCGTCTGTCACAAGCAGGCTCGACCCCTTGAGCTCCGCCTTGGCGATGGAGCCAGAACCACCCACAGGGTTTCCATCCTCGTCGACCACCGGCGATGATCCGCTGCCAACCGTATAGGCGAGAACGTCCCACCTGCCCTCGTCGAGGCTCTCGGGAATGATGATCGTGCCATTATAGAGGACGAGTTGCGCAGGCTTACCAGGGATCTGCATGTATGCGTCACCGGAAGCTGAGTTCTCCCTACGGCCGACCAGTGCATACGTACCGTCATCCTGCTTTGATATCGAGAAGACCGTCCCTTGGTAGGTGACGCTCCCCTCCGCCGAGGTCTGGGTCTGCTGCGGCGGTTGACCCACCTGCTCACTCACCTTGTTAGCCGACTCGATGCAGCCGCGCAACAGCACAAAGCTGATGCCCAAGACGATGAGCGCGGCCACGACGATGAACCAGCGCTCCTTAAGCTGGTCTACAAGCGTGTGCGGGTCAGGTTCCTTTGCGTGCGACCTGCTGGCCACCCGCGGACGTCGTGCCCCCCGCAGGCGCATCTCGGCGCCAAGCCCCGTGCGCGACCAGCTCGCAGTGGAGTCAGGCGAGATCTTGCCGATGTTATCCCTGGTCTCGACCGTGGCACCCTGGCTCGCATCGATGCGGGCGAAGGCTCCCGTCTGAGCTGGGTCGACACCAATGGGCCTCGGTGCCTCCTGCTCGTCGAGGGGACCCACGACCGGCAGGCTCGAGGCAAGGCGAGACCGACTGCCTCTGCCTCTACCCCTGCGTTGAGCGCGGTGAGGCGTGCCGATAGGCCTTAGTGATCCCTGCCCCTCGTGGGAGCCAACAGACGGCAGGCGCGAGGCGAGCGGCAACTGGCCGCTCGACGAGCTTCTCGTGGAGCCTGTGGCATGCGAGCGAGGCGTTGATCCACCAGAGACCGCGCGCCTTCCCTGAGGGACAGCAGATCCCCGTGGAGACACTGGGTTATTGTCCTGGGCCATGTCAGACCTCCTCACCTGATAGTACCGGCCAGCCACATCGGCAGGCACACGCTCCGCTCTTTCCCACTCTCTATATAATACGGCGTTCCTCTATGGCGCGTCCAAGCGTCACCTCATCGGCGTACTCAAGGTCTCCGCCAACGGGCAGGCCACTCGCGAGTCGCGAGACCCTGACGCCTAGGGGCGCTATAGTGCGCGCAAGGTAGGCGGCCGTAGTCTCTCCCTCGACGTCCGGGTTGGTGGCGAGGATGACCTCCCGCACCGTACCATCAGCCAAACGCGAGATCAGCTCACGCACGTGCAGCTGGTCTGGCCCCACCTTGTCCATGGGCGAGATGACGCCGCCAAGCACATGGTATAGGCCATGATAGCTTTCGCTGCGCTCAATCGCCGAGACATCACGCGGCTCCGACACGACGCAGAGGCAACCCCGGTCGCGAGAGGAATCTGCACAGATATCACAGGTCTTGCGCACCGCATACGAAAAACAGACCGGACAGAAGTGAACCTCCTGCTTGACCCGTGTGATGGCAGCCGAAAGACGACGCGCGGCCTCTGCGTCAGACTCAAGGATCCAGTATGCGATGCGCTGTGCAGACTTGGGACCGATCCCCGGTAGCCTGCCAAGCTCATCGAGCAGACGCTGCAGCGCACGTCCGTCGCTCGGGTTGGGCTCCGCAGGCTGCATGACCCGTAGCGACTCTGCGGCCTGTGGCGGCGATGCGACCTGTGGCGGCTTGCCCATCTGCGCAGGTGTTCCCATCCCTAGAGCACCTTAGAACAGCCCCGGGATATTCATGCCACCCGTGACGGCTCCGAGCTGCTGATTGGCGGCTTCCTGCGCACTCGAGAGACACTCGTTGACTGCCGCGACGATCGTGTCCTGAATAATCTCGATGTCCTCGGGATCGAGCGCGTCGGGATCGATGGTGATCGAGGTGATCTGCATGTCGGCCGTACCGATCACCTTGACCATGCCACCGCCGGCAGAGGCAGAGACCTCGATGTCCGCAAGCCTATCCTGGGCGTCGGCGAGCTGCTTTTGCATCTTCTGCGCCTGCCTCATCATCTGCTGCATGTCCATGGTAATCCTCCTTATGCCCACCCGCGCAGACGGACGCAGGGGGAATGTCCTCATTGAGAAGAAAGCTTACCTCATCTTGCGGACATTACGGCAGGGGCCTCGACTCAATTTTGCTCTACGGCACTGTCCTGCAGCTTCTCCACACTCGCCTCCACGCCGTCACCAAAGACCTCGGTGAGCATCGCAAGAAGCTCATTCATATCCTGAGGCATGCCATCGGCGCGCTTGGGGACAGACTTGGACCCTTTGGGTTTGGACCGGGGCTTGGGCTCGGCCTTTGATTTGGGCTTAGGATCGGGCTTGGGCTTTTGTTTGGGCTCGGTCTTTGCTGTGGTCTTAGCCTTGGGTTTGGGATCGGGCTTGGGTTTGGACTCGGCAGCGTTTGCCGCCTCCGCCTCAAAGACAACGGCGGTCCTAGGCTCAACTTGCTGAGACGTCTGGCGCACAGGCTCAGGCCCAGGGACGGCTCGTGAGGCCACCTGAGGCTCTGCGGCCAGGGAAGCTTCGCCGACAGGAGCCATTGGCTCGTCCTCGTACGCGGATGGCTCGTCCCAGGGCATGTCGTAGTAACTCTCCAGGGGAACTTCCTCAATGGGCGGCTCTGTCTGGGGAGCTGTCGCAGGTGCCGCCGCGTGCGACACGGCGGGCTGCGGGGCAGGCGCAGGTCCTCGCTGCGGGACGACGGAAGACACGGCCTGAGGAGCCGCTTGCCCCTGTGATGCGGACAAGGGCTGCGGCGTCACCATCGTACTGCGGGCTGGAGTAGGTGCAGGCGCCTTGGCCCGAGAGCGAGCAATGTCAGCCCCGACGAGGCTCGACTCCGCATAGACCAGCGCCCTCTCGCCAAAGGCCTGGCGCACCGCCGCCTCCACGGTGGCACGAACATCCTTGCGGTCGAGCATCTTGGTTACGAACGACGAGCCCTTGGGCAGGTTGATCAGAAGCCGATGTCCGTCATCCTCGAGCGCGGTCGACGCCGCGAGGAGGGATCCGCGTGGTGGGTCCGTTCGCATAAGTCCGTCCACAACCTGACGCCACCTGCGCTGCAGCTCCCCCCCGTCGGTGACGGCAGGCGTTGCGGGGGTGACGGCAGGCGTTGCTGGAGCTGTCTCCTTCCTTGGTTGGACGGCAGCGTCTGGGGGTTGCGGCTGCTGCGCGGCACCTGCGCCCGTTGTTTGATCAGACTGTGAGACACCCTCTGATGAACGCTGCTGGGGCGCTGGCTGCGCAGGCGAGGCGAGAGGCGCCTCCTCCGAAGTCAGCAGCTCCTGTGGCGCTTGTCGTACGACCGATGCGGGAACCTGCTGGGGCTCCTGCGACGTTGACTGTGTCTGTTGCTCTAAAGTCGGGGGTTGGGGAGCCTGTGGTTCCGGCCGCTCCGCATGGACAGGCGCAGGAGCAACTTGAGGGGCGGATACGATCTGCCTCGCCGATGCCTGCGGCGTAGGGTCGGGAGGTGTCGGCGCGGGAGCGGTGGGCGCCAGCGCAGGAGCGGTGAGGCTCGACGCGGGAGTGGTTGACATCGGCACGGACGCGTTTCCCGCAGCGAGCGCCTCCACGGTCTCCTCGAGCTGGGCGACGCGCTCGGCAAGTGAGTCTAACGTCAGGTCTGACTTGGGTCGGGCGACGCGCGTAAGGGCCACCTCAAGGGCCAGACGCTGGTTGGTGGCAACGCGCATCTCGCTCGAAACCTCACTCATGACCGCCAGGGCACGCGCCACGCGATCGGGCGCTCCAAAGGCCAGCGCCTCGTCCTTGAGTTGTCGAAGCTCGTCTCCCGCCACAGGTAGTGTGGACGCACCCTCTCCCACCACGCTCGCAACGTAAACGTCACGCAGGTGCGCCGAGAGCTCGCGCGCAAGCTGGAGCAGATCTCTGCCCGACTCGACGAGCTCTCCTATCCTGGCAAAGACGGTCGGCACGTCACGCCTCGCGAGAGCACCCGTCAGCTCGGTGAGCATTGAGCTCGAGACCTCGCCCAAGAGGTCGCGGGCGGCATCGAGCGAGACGCTGCCGCCGCCAAAGGTCGAGAGCTGCTCCAAGGCTGAGAGCGCGTCTCGCATGCCGCCTCGAGCATGGCGAACCACGAGCTCGAGCGCCGCCTCGTCATATGAGAAACCCTCGGCATCGCACACACGCTTGAGCTGGCCCAAGATGTCACTCGCGCCAATCGCATGGAAGTCAAAGCGCTGCACGCGAGAGAGAATGGTCTCGGGCACCTTTTGCGGGTCGGTGGTGCAGAGAACGAAGACGATGTGCTCGGGCGGCTCCTCCAGCGTCTTGAGCAGCGCATTGAACGCCGCCGTCGTCAGCATGTGAACCTCGTCAATGATGTAGACCTTGTAGCTGCCGCGCACGGGCGCGAAGCTCACACGGCCGATGATCTCCTCACGAACATTGTCGACCCCGGTGCGCGACGCCGCGTCAAGCTCGTAGACGTCAGGATGCTCACCTGCGGCGATGAGCTGACAGTTCTCGCACGTGCCGTCCGGGAGCTGCCCTGCGCCGCGCTCGCACATGAGGGCCTTGGCGAGGATGCGTGCCATGGTCGTCTTGCCCGTGCCACGTGGACCGCAAAAGAGGTAGGCATGGCTGGTCCTGCCCTCAAGGACGGCATGCTCCAACGTGGAGACGACATGCTGCTGGCCAACGACGTCCTCGAACGTCTTAGGACGATACTTCCTGTACAGCGACTCCATGGCACCTCCGGCTCGCGTTGCTTTGACTCGCCTTGCGTCAGACGAACCTCAAGTATAGCCGTGGAACCCGCCCGTGCCCGGGTTGGACGAGCCCTCTGAAGACGATGACGACACGCGCCCAAAGGCGCGGCACGCCCTGCGGGTGCTATCTATCCTCTCGCTCCCCAGAACTCCCACTATGCGACGTGCTCGGTCGCAGCCTGGCAAAGACGGACGCGGTCTCTTCTGCAAACCTCCAAGCCTGCCCACGTCGAACGTGCTTTGCTACTTCATCCACCTCTTGAGCTGCCAAAGCAAAATTCCCACATATTCGGACTTTGTTGTGTCGCTGCTGATGCGGCCGTACATCTTGGCACACCAGTTGCGCTTCGATTGAGGACCGTGGGCACGGCAGTGGCCTTCGATCTTCTTCTGGAGACTCACAAGGGCACGTCTTCGATTCTCCTTGAGACTGAACGCCCTGCTGTTCAGGTTCAGAAGTTTGTCGAGATCCCGGTTGATGTCAGAATCCTCGGACCAGACTGTCCCGTCATTCCTATATCTGACCTGCGCGATCGACCCGGGGTTCAGGGGATCGACCTTGAGTGGGACATCTTTGTTTCTGCCAGCGTTTCTTGCTGCGTCACAGGTACGGTCGGGCTGTCCCGAATCACTTCCGCCATCGCATACGGCAAGCATGTTCCGGTAGTCCAAGGATTTTGCATCTGCATCATAATCAGCTCTAACACCGCTGCCAGAGAGCTGACGCCGATATGTGTCGCTCGGGTGTCTCACCAGATAGTGCTCGATGCGCGCATCTTGTACCGAAATCCGACGCATACAGTAGGCGCATATCTCTCCTTGCTCGGCAACGAGGGAACCCACGATATCCCGACGGGTTCGAGGCGGCAGGTTGTCATAGTTGCACACGACATCTGGGGTTTGCCTCAAAACACGCCTCGCGTCACTCAACGCCCTAGGTTCACTGCGTTTCTTGATAAAGATCATCGCACTCGCCTACAGCTCAGACAGATAGAGCGAGGTTTTCAGCTCGGTAAGCCGAGGGTCGTTCTGTCCAATCTGCTCTCCGAGACGCTCGATTTGCTCGTGAGCCTTCTCGAATTGCTCGTTGTCGAGAGCCTCCTCGATCTCTTGGAACAGGAGCTGTACCTTTTCAGGGCGTTCAGGAGCATCCATCACCTCACGAAAAATCGAGGACACATCGCGGCCATAGGTCTGGTTCCCGGGAATCACTACGACTCCCCCCTCTGTGAAACTCCGCAGCTTCTCTCTTTTGACAGACGCTATCACCGCAGGTGAGTGCGTTGTCACGATGAACTGCACCCCTGGGAAGATGCCCGTCAGGTCACCTAGTATCCTCGCTTGCCACTTTGGGTGGAGGTGCAGATCGACCTCATCTATGAGCACCACGCCGTGTGTCTTCTCGATAGCGTCGCTGCCGTAATGGGGATTCAGCTGGGCCATCCTGTACGCTATGTCAGCTACCATGCCGAGCGTAGTCCGATACCCGTCACTCAGCTGGTGGAGAGGGAGCGAGGTCGCTGTATCGCCATATATTTCGATGCAGAGGTCATTACTTTGGACATCAAAGAAGACGTGCACGTTATCTGCCTGGATGATGCGTCCCAGACATTCCTCAGTGGCACGGCGCACTGCCTGCAGCTCGGGAACGGGCTCGCCCTTTTGAAGCTGCTGGTAGGTCATCTTTCGCAACCATCGCATGAGACTACCGTCATCCGCTCGCGGCGAAAGGGATGAGGCGTATGCGGCCTCTCTGAGCGACGTACGCGGCTCTTCGTTTTTTGACTGGGCCCACAGACGGCCCGTTCCGTAATAGGAGATGATCGGAAGGGGCAGCACCCCGCCCTCACCACACTCGCCCAGATCGCTCGGGATATCCCCGAACGAGAGACACTCATGGACCCGCTCGGACAGCTCGACCATCTCCCGGGCATTCCCCCAGGTGGTTCGTCCCGTGTCTCGTCTCAGCTCCCTTTGCCAGGAAAGACTCCGACCATAGGCGCAGCCGTCCGCACGGACGATGACCGGAAACTGCGGCCGACGCTCAATGGTGCTACCGACCGCACGAGACACCACCCGCGCGTCAGTGTTGCGAATACTGCGCTGACTGGCTTGGGGTATGTGCATAAAGAACGTCCCCAAGGCAATCGCCGCAGCGTCAACCACGGCGGACTTTCCATAGCCGTTGTCGCCGACGAGCACCGTAAGCTGCCTGTCAAACCCGATATGCAGCTCCTCGAATTTCCGGAAGTTCCGTAGCTCTAAACTGTTCAAGTACATGAGCGCTCCTCACGTCTTGTGACCCTCGTCGCATTCTATCAGAGGCTGGAGCAGGACGTCCGCACATGCACCCAAGGCCGAGGTCATGGGTCGGCCACGCTCGGGGACAGCTTTCGGACGCTGGCGGACGTCGCAGCGCAAGACCGCACGCACCACTTCGACTGCCCACCCATATTCGTGTGCAGGACCAAGGGCGCGACGAATCCGCAAGGCCTACGGTGAGGCGTGGTCGAGGGGGCTGAGGCGCCCGTCACCTGGGTTGAGAGCACGCGGCGCAACTACAGCGCAGCGTGCTCTCGTTTTTGCCAACGCCTCCATCGACAGGTTTCTGTAGTCCGCAGTCGAGCGTCTCCCGCGCGCATCTTTACATTGACGGAGTCGGGCAGGCGTGCTGACGTGCTCCGAGCTTCCCCGTACCCGCTCGCCCCCATTGATTCGCTTGCCTCTTATAAGATAGAATACACTGTATTCACAAGAAGGGGTCGCCTATGTCCACCATGACGATGCGTGTCAGCGATGAAGACGCTGCCGTAGTGCGTAAGTACGCCAAGTTCGAGGGAAAGACCATATCCGACTTCATCCGCGATGCCGTCTTCGAGAGAATCGAGGACCAAGAGGATCTGACAGCCCTGCGCATTGCCATCGCTGAGGATGACGGCATACGCCATACCCACGAGCAGGTGCTCTCAGAGCTGGAGCTGTAGGTGGCCTACCACGTCGAGTACACGGATGTCGCGCTCAAACAGCTGAAGAAGATGGATCGCTTTGACGCCCGACTCATTGTGTCCTGGATTGGCAAAAACTTGGAGGGCTGCAAGGACCCGCGTGTCCGTGGCAAGGGGCTGACCGCCAATCGTTCAGGGGAATGGCGCTACCGCATCGGAAACTACCGCGTCCTCTGCGTCATCCGGGACGACAGACTTGTGGTCGAGGTGTTCTCAGTTGGCCACGCTCGGTGTGCTTGGAAGGCACAAGTTCCTCTGGCTCAGAACAGCCGCTCTATGGCTTCGACGATGCCGTCGTGATCACAGTCGGCGACCACGACATCGCAGGCCATGCGGATGCGCTCGTTGGCGTTGCCCATGGCGACGGAGGTGCCTGCCGCCCTCAGGACGTCCATGTCGTTGTCGGCGTCGCCAATGGCGACGACCTCCCCCATCCCGATATCGAGTAGCTCGCATATCTTCTGGAGACCCGTGGCCTTGTTGACGCCTACGGGCGTGCACTCAACCGAGGTGGCCTCGGCACGCTTGAGCGAGAGCGAGGAACCTGCCGAAAGCCTACCGAACGTACGCTCACGCGACGCGGAGTCGAGGTGGAAGAGGTCGATCTTCACGACCGTACAGGGATGGTCCTGCACGTAGCGGGCAATGTCATCCACACGCTCACACCTGCGGTCAAACATGGGCTGGTAGATGCCCACACCGAACTCGTCCGACCGCTCGACGTAGCCATGCTCGACGACCGATCCCGTCGTGGTGCTCATATGGACCATGACCCCCTCCCTCCTGCCAATCCCGATACAGGAGAGGACCAAAGTGTCGGGAATAGGGAGGGCGTCAATCGGTCTTTTCGCCTCCAAGTCGTACACGAGCGCACCACCGTCGAGCGATGCGTATCTGAGCCAAGAAAGCTCATCCCTATAGTCCGCAATCTCGGCAAGACCGCGCCCAGTTGACAAGGTAATGACGACGCCCCTGTGCGCAAGCCCGCACAATGCAGTGATTGTCCGGGGCGAGATGCGCTTCTGGCTGTTAAGGAGTGTACCGTCCATGTCAAGTGCCAGGAGCTTTGGTCTTGAGGGCATCGGTCAAGTCCTTCCTGTCGGGATCGCGTCTCTGCTGGGATCAGGACATATCGGAAGAGTGGGTGCCAGAGAGGCCGAGGTAATTATACATCTGGCGTGGAGGCGACCAGAGAGCGGATCGACCTGTGCTCGGTAGATAGCAGGGTACGGGAGCCATGCTCTCTCCAAGGCCTTGAAGGCCATCAGGGCCCCTTCGGCCTCTTTTTTGGGACCATGCAGAGTTCTTTATGCTCGGAAGGTCATGTCAAAGTGTACGTTTTCGTTATGTCGGTCGGCAAAAGCCCGGTAGGTTGAGCTTTTTCCTCAAGGCGACGAAAACGTACACTTTATAGGAGGTTTCACGAGCTCGCGTGGTTGGTGGTTGCGTCACCGCCCCGGCAGCGAGAACGTCACCGGGGCGGTGACGTGGGTCTCAGTCCAGAGCACCCTGGTATTTTGGTTCAATAAGAACTGTGCATCACGGGGGCCATGGGGCCGTCGACGTCGTGGGACCCGTGACCCCGCCCGGTCACGCGCGAGGCCTGGGGAACGCAGGAG
>ERZ772921.834-NODE-834-length-18677-cov-6.932177_pt1 | contig 18677 bp, 22 predicted proteins | sample MGYA00512117_ERZ772921 | MGnify/ENA primary metagenome ERZ772921 (study PRJEB29015, sample SAMEA2737944) | human oral metagenome | biome: human oral; feature: human-associated habitat; material: dental | place: China | collected 2150 ...
GGCATCGTGGGCGAAATTTATCTCAAATACTCGCCCATCGGCAACAACGGCCTAAACGCCTATCTCATCCGCGAAAACGCGGAGCCCGTAAATACGGGGCTGATGGACTTTGTGCTCACCTGCATATACGATGCGGTCTACGACAAGCAGCTCTACGGCAAGGGCGGCGCGGCGTATTACGGCTCGCTTGCGGTTGCTAAGGTAGTGGAATTTTTCCAGCGCATGATGATTAAGCAGATGAAGCACTTCGGCTTTCGCGCGCCGAGCCCATTTAGCGAGGTTCGCGCCGCCGCCGACGGCTACATCGGTCACGGCGTGAAGATGGGCGAGGGCTGGCTGCTGACGGCGGAGATGGTCGAGTTTATGCGTCACGGCATACAAAACGTCGTGTGCGCGCAGCCCTTCGGCTGCCTGCCAAACCACATCATCGCGCGTGGAATGATCCGAAAGATCAAACAGAACTACCCGCAAGCAAACATCGCCGCTATCGACTACGACCCGGGCGCAAGCGCAGTAAATCAGGAAAACCGCATAAAGCTGATGCTTGCTAACGCAAATCGAAAGTAGCGCGCCGCATATCAAAAAGGGCTTTGGAATTTTAAATTCTAAAGCCTGTCGTAAAATTTTAAAATTTAAAAGCAAGCTCGCGATGACGGTTAAATTTTTGACGCACAAATGGCTCGCTTCCTTTCGCGAAATTTCCTCGAGATTTTAAAATTTTAAATCTCGATAGCGCTCTTGTGCTTCTTTTACCTCTTCCGCGCATTCCGGCTTCAGTTCTTGTGAAATCTCATCGGAATTTCATAAAAGTCCGCGCGAAATTCTACGCGTCGCCGTCGCGAAATTTCGCGCAGAATCCCATTTTGCCACGTCATAAAATTCCACTCTCATTAAGGCAAAATTTAATACAATCCGTCTTTAAATTTTACGAAGGAAGTTTATGAAATTTTGGATTTGCGGCGTGGTTTTGGCGCTATGCTGTGGGATTTTTAGCGGATGTGCGAGTAAGAATTTGCCGGGCTACATGCAAGGGCGCGAGCACATCGTCGCTATGAGCGCGGCGTCCAGCGGTCAGCTGCGAATGAGCGGCGAGATTTACGATTATGTATTTGATGCGAATCTCAGCGCCGTGCGCGCCAAGGTCGCGAGTCTGGCGTCGCTAAATAAAAATGCGATAAGGCGCAACGTAAGCATGCTTACGATCGACAGATACAACGAGGGCAGCGATGCCGCGTATATCCAGCACGAAATTGAGCTCGTAAAATACGATCTGCCGCTATCCGTGCAGGCTAAGCTGATGGACGACCCAGAGCAGCTGGAGCCCGCGTATAGTTCTACGTTTCGCTACTCTTATCTGATCGAAGGCAAATATTTTAAGCGCTTAAAAGATCACGACGAGCTGCGCAGATCGCACCGCCTAAGCGTGCCGATCGAGTACCCTGCGCGTATAGCGGTCGATAGCGGGATCAAAAGCGAGCGCGATGCGAAAATGGATACCGATATACAAGGACTCATCGTAATGCCGCTAATGATGCCGGTGCTGCTTTTAGGCAGTATCCTAGACGGCTAAAATCGATTGAATCACGGAAGTGAAATTTTATTGATTTAAATTCTAAAATAGTGGCGGACAGAGAGGGATTTGAACCCTGATTTTGGGGTTATTAGTAATATTTTTTATCTAAGTATCTATTAAGCTATAAAAATATATAATACTTTTAATGTGTATATCTACACACGAAAGCTTAAAAGATGAGTAAAGACGATAAATTAATCAAGGATTTGGAAAATAATCCCAAGAATGTAAGGTTTGAAACACTTAAAAAACTGCTTGAAAATGCCGGTTATGTAGCTACAAACAATGGCTCATCGCATTGGCAGTTTAGAAAACCCGGCAGGGATTTGATAACTATACCAAAGCAAAGACCTATGAAAGTTATCTACGTCATAGAGGCTTTAAAAGCATTGAAAAAGGAAAAGAAATGAAAAAAGATAAAAGTTATTATCTAAATTTGCCTTACGAAATAATCGTAAGAAAACTTACCGATGACGAGGGCGGCGGATACTTTGCAAGATATAAAGACTTTCCTTATATTATGGGTGACGGCGAAAATGAAGCAGAAGCAATAGCGGACGTAAAAAGTGCTTTTGACGGCGCTTTAGAGGTTATGCTCGCAAATAATGATTTCATCAAAGAGCCAAACGATAAGAAAGTCCGTGTAAATTTAAGTCTTTCGCAATCTTTGCTTAATGCTATCGATAAGGTTACTAGCAACCGATCACAATTTTTAAGCGAGGCTGCAAATTTAAAGCTTAGTAGGATTTGAGCCCTAGATTTTCCCTTTTATATACTTGCAGCCCGTGGTGCGAAATGTAATGTAGCACGATCACACGGGCTGATAATAGTTGCGCCGCACCCGAGTTTACGAGGGAGTCGGACGGCGCATCATTAATAAAAATTTATATTGATATTGTGCAAGGTTTTGCGCGGTTTGTGCGCGCTTCGAGCGAGGCGCTCCGCGCCGAGCGTGAAGCCGCGCTCTTGTGTCTTTATATACTATTGTTCGTTAATCAATTTTAACGCCAAATTTTAAAAGTTCTTTCGGTAGGTAGTCGTCAAGGTTGCAGATCGTATCGTCGTCTATCTCGATTAAGTTTAAATTGTTGTCCTTATATAGTTTTTGCTTTCGTTGCTTGCGTTTTTTGTATTTCTCATCGTTTTCCAATCCCCAAAACTCTATGTAAATTTTACCTTTTGGAATATAAAAATCGCAATACATTTCCTCTGCGATCGGCACTTTTCTTTCGTAGGCGAATGCAATATATTCGCCTAATAGCCAATTCGCGATTATCATTTCTGCGCGGCTTCTGACGTAATGTCCTGATTGTGTCCTATGCTTCGCTTCGAATTTCTTTCTGAAGTCGATTTCCTCTTCTGTGTTCGGCTCCGTTTGTTCCTCTAGGTTTAAAGCTTTGCTTAGTGCCTCGTTCTCTAAAATTGACTTATCCCATTCTACAAAGGATTTCCCCATATAAAATTTTTGAATACCGCCGTTTTTCTTTCCTAGCTCGGTTATTTTGTATCCATTGCTGCACTTCTCGATAAATCCAAGCTCTTTTAAGCTTTCGTTTATTTCCTTTGCGGTCTTGTGCTTCTTTTCTGCTATGTCTTTTGCTGTCATTCGTCCATATCCTTTTTTTTCAATTCTTTTTTAAGTGCTCTTGTTTTAATGTCACTTAGATAAAATTCCTTTTCTATTTGACTTAAAGTCTTAAAATATTTTAGTAACTCCTCCTCTATTGTTATTTTTTCTTTGTCGTCTAAATTATCTCTTTTGAAGTCCATTACAATAGTGTATAGGTATGGTTTTTCTTTTTTCCAGTTATATAACGTTGGTTCCGAAATTTTCAGAATTTCGCAGAATTCTTTATTGTTCATATTGACAATCTTTTAGTTTTATTGTAAAATACTAAAATAATTTAAGTTATATTGTCCTCTAATTAAATTATTAAAGCTTTTTATTATGGCAGTATTTCACTTAAATTTCAATTTTTCCTCACACCGCGACAGAGTAAAGATGTCTAGGGTCGAAGCTGAGGCAAAACGTCCTAAGCATGACGTAAAAGTGCCGCGCTTAAGGTGTCGGATACTCGCCTTAAGCGCTTTTGTAAGTATCCACGAAATTTTTTTAAGGAGTATCCTATGGCACAAGTCTATCTTTCAGATTTCATCGCAAGCAATGAATCCTTACCTTTTAACTTTGAAAATCAGTTTAAACGATTTTCGTATGTTACAATTTTTCCTAATCAGGCGAATTCGTCATCTGGTAAAAACGAGAACGGTGTTGAAACATCTTGGTTTCAGCTTACGGCTAGTTTTAAGGTTACTTACGATTCGATCGACGAAAACGGACAGGTCTTAAAGGATGAAAATGCAACTACTAGAACGCTTATTGTTAAGTTTCCTAATGAGTATTTGCAAAATTTAAAAATCTCTACTACCTCTCTACGTGAATTTTTCAAAGATTATTTCGTCGGCAAACGCTTCGTTACTTTTCCAGTTACTGAGGAAACTCCAGTATTTGAGTATAAAAATGGCACGCGGAATCTCGTTAAAAATCAATCTCAAGTAAAAATTGATGAAAATTTTAATTTGCTTGAATTTATGGATTATATCAAAAAGCAGGCGTTGCCTAAAGAATCCGCAAAGAGTAAGTAAATTTTACAAAGCCGATCCGTGCGGTCGGCTTGATAAAACTTGCAAGTTTGAAATTCATTTTGGGAGGTTTAAGATGAAAATCTTAAATTCTGTTTTCGGCAAATTGGCGATTTTGCTCGGTTCTGTCTTTTTCGGTGCTACGCAGGCTTTAGCCGATGTTACTATGGCTTCAGACGGAAAAGTGTCGGGAACTTTTGATGTTTCGCCTGTTTTTGCCGTCGCTAGCGCTATTTTTATCGCGCTTGGCGGAATAGTCGTAGTTCGCTGGTGCATCGGCTTCATTCGTCGAGGCTAAATTTATTCCCTTGCATTTTTTGCAAGGGATAAACGAATTAATAAGGATATGAGATGGATTTGCCACTTTCGAATTTACCTATCTTTATTTATTCGTTTTTTGGCGTTTTTATCGCATTTGTTGCGATCGTTAAGGTAGTTTCTCATTCTATCGATTTTTTTGTGAGTGAATCATGAATTATTGGGTAGAGCTTGGTTTGTCGGAAGTAGATTTTAATTATTTATCCTCTATGTCTGGCATTCTGTGCGGTTTTTTATTCGCTTGCTTGGTTTTGTTTTACGTTAGTAAACTTTAGGGGCTCAAGATGTATAAGATAATTCCTATTACTGGCATTAATAGCTTTGATTTCTTTTTTAGCATTTTTGTTTGGTTTTCGATAATTCTTATCCCTATTTGCGCCGTTTTAAGCCTTTTGGTTAAAAGGTGGTTCAAGTGAAATTTATCCCCCTAATCCTCCTACTTGTAGCCACTCTTTCCAATGCCACAGAAATTGGTTGTGGTATTAATTTTATTCCTAAATATGGCGCTCCTATCGGAGAGCCTATGTATAAAGAAGATGACCGTTATACTTATAAGCTTGCTTTCGATAGAGAAAATGAGCTTTATATGTATAGATTTAGAAAAGATGGCTCGGATATAGAAGTTTACCATTATGTTAGAGTTCAAAACAATTATGAAATAACTAGTCATATTGGTCTTTCTACTCAAGTTTTTTATAAGGTTGCTTGCGCTCGAACTTTCCCTTCCTTTATATATCCTTTGAAAAAATTTGATGTCAGTGATGATCCTAAGGTTAATACTGCTAAGTATATTATCGATGTTTTCGCTTACGATAGTGATTTTGTCATTCAGCATTGTAAGCTTGGCTATGATCTTGCCAATCATCAATGCGCCCCTGATTGTGAGCACATAACTGATAGAAAGTTACGTTTTCAATGCGCTTGCGCTAAGAAATTTGAGGGCGCTGTTCATACTGGGACTTTTTCCGACGATCCTGTTACTTGTAAAGGCAAGGATATAAATTATACTCCAAAATGTTGTTTTGGTTGTAAGATGAAAGATGGCACGTTTTTTAATATTGTCGTTGACTCTGCCAATCCTTATGCTGATTATGGCTGCAATTATGACGAAATAGATCATTTATATTTAGACGATCCAAAAAAGCCTGATGATAATAAAACTAAGCCTGATAAGCCTGATAAACCCGATAAGCCCGATAAGCCCGATAAGCCTGATAAACCAGATGATAATAAAACAAAACCTGATAAACCAAATCCTGGCGGTGGTCATTTTGGCGGTGGTGGTGGTAATCCTGGTAATCCTGATAAACCCGGTGATGATAAAGATAAAGATAAAAACGGCACTCATCCAGGCGGTGGCGGTGGCGGTGGCGGTAAACCCGGTGATAAAGATGATGATAAATCTGGCACTGCTCCCGATATTTCGTCTGATTTAGAAAAAGGCATAGGCGATTCTGCGAAGTCTTTTGATTCCGCATACGGTGATTATAAATCTAAATTTGACGGGCTCGTGTCTGATATAAAAGGCGCTATTGGAAAGATTAAAGACGGCGGCTTTACAAAATTTGGTAAGGGTCGCGAGATGAATTGCCCCATTACGTCTAAGACTATTGATTTTAAGTATTTTCAAACCTCTTTTACTTATGATTGGTGTGAGTTTTTGTCAAGATTTTATTATGTCTTTTATTTTTTGTCTCTTTGCACTTGTCTCTTTTTCGGTTTAAAATTTATATTGGTGCATACTTTTCATATTGGCGGGGGTAGTGAATGAATTTTATTATTTCTGCTCTTTCGCAGCTTATAAAATATTTTGGTGCAAAGGCTATAAAATTTTCTAAGCAACTTGCACAATTTGGTGTAGTCGTTCTTATTAATTCGGGTCTGGTCGTGTCTTTCGTGGCCTATTTTGCTGCGATTATAGCTCTAATTTTGTGGCTTTTTTCTCAATTTAATAGTTTGCTTCAGCGTTTTATGAATGTTAGCGGCGATGATATGCTTTCAATGGGTTTTAGAATTTTGCGCGCTAGCGGTGTATGGGACGGTATGGTCGATGCTTTTACTATTTTGTCGTTCGGGTTTATCTCTCTTTTCGTGATGTTCTTATCAAAACTCGTTGTGAAAGCTCTTTTGCAGCTTCGCGTTACCGTCCTATCTTTGATTATTTCGTTGCAGGATTGATAAGATGGCTATAACTTATATCGTTGGCAATCCCGGTAGCGGTAAATCTTATTTAGCAGTATATAAGATTTATGAGCATTTTTACGTAGATAAAAAGAAAAAACCTAAAAATGACGCTGCAAATTTAGAGAAATACGATTTTTGTTATACAAATATCAATGAATTTAAATTTGATAAATTTGATAATGTTTTAGAGTTTGATTTAAACGATATACGCTTTCATCTTGTTAATTTGTTTAATATGTATAAAAGCAAGTCGCCTGATAGCGATTTGATTGCTTATTGTAAGGATAATAAGCTTTTTAGTGTTTTGTTTGTCATCGATGAAATTCATAATTTTTTTAAAGAGGATGACGAAGTTTTAATCTGGTGGCTCACTTACCACAGACATTTATATCATGATCTGATTTTGGTTACTCAAGATTTAACGCTCGTTCCTAATGAGTATAAGCGTATAGCCGAGTTCTTTTTTAAAGCCGTAGATAGCGGTAAGCGTTTGTTTTCAAACAAATTTAGATATATTCAATATTCTAATTATCGAATGTATAACAACTCGATAGTTCAGGGCGGTGCGCTCAATATACCTTTTGATCAGGAAATTTTTAATTTATATCATAGCGGCAACGATTCTAAGGTTAAAAGCTTCGTTCAAAAATATATTTTATTTGCTAGTATTTTGATTATCTTGGCTATTGTTGCGTTTTTATACGCTTTGTTTTCTTTTAAGCCTGATGGTGATCCTAAAATTTTAAATGCGAAGCCTGTCGTTTCTAACCCCTCAAAAGCCCCCGAAACTCAAGATACAAATTCTCTTTTTGGCTCATTAGCTAAATCGTCCGATCAAAATTTAAGCGGTTCATACGCTTACGAAGTTTCTTGTATCGGTGATTTATGTTCCATTTATAGCAACGTAAGATATATGAGCTTTCCAAAGTCTTATTTGATGTATATACTTTTCAATAATAGCCCTATTTATCAAAAATCGGCTAATAGTTTTAGTTCTACAAAGTATTTTTTAGTTTTCGATAATGACATTTTTAGAAATTTACTTGTTCAAGGAGTATCCAATGAAAAAGATTTTTGTGGCGGTTCTGATTCTGCTAGCGTTTCAGACCCTAGCGTTCGCAGATAGTTTTAAGCATTCTTTAGTTGATTTTGTTGCTTTCGCTTCTAATCAGAATAAAGTAGATATTTTGATTAGCGATGAAGTAAATGCAAGCTCTTTTTATTTTTTTACAGAGTCAAAAAATCCAAAAGTTTCTATTGATATGCTTAAAAATATGCTTGCTTCGCAAGGTCTGAATTTGCTTAAATTCGATGGTTATTATTTCATTGATTATTTCAAGAATGATAAAAATATTCTCGATATTATTGATTTTAACTCGGGTTCAAAGCTCTTTAATGTCTCTTTGGATAATTATGTTAAGGACGATGTTATCGAAATTTTAAAGATGTATGATGTAAATGCTACGTATTTAAGCACTTCTAATAAGGTCTTTTTCATTGCCAAGGATGACAATATTAGGGTAAAGGTGCTTGACATGCTCCGTGAAGTCGATGAAACCCCTAGACAATCTAAAGTTAAAATAACTGTGCTTGAGACAAATTTAAAAGATGTAAAAGATCGTGGTTCTGAAATTTCTGCTTATGCTAAATCTTTGCCGGGTAGTGCTTTTAACTATTTTTTTAACTTGATTACGATGCCTTATAGTGCTACTAGCAATGTTACCTCTAGTTCAAAGGCTGGTTATTATGGTGTTTTGCGATATTTGGATTCTCATCAGATTAGCGATATTAAGTCTAGTCCTTTTTTCTCTGTCCGCAGCGGTAAAGAATTTTACTTTTCGAGCGTTGATAATATTCCATATTTAACCCAGAATAGGGAATTTACCGATGATAGGCAAAGTGTCACTAGCTCATACGAGTATCGCGACGTGGGTTTAAAAATTACGGTATTTCCTGTAATTTTAAAAGACGGTTCTATCGATATGAATTTACACCTTGTTTTAGAGGATATTATTACAAATTCAAACGATAAGCCGACTACAAGTAAAAAGGAGCTTAAGGGGTCGTATCTGCTTAAAAAAGGTGAGTTGCTTATCTTGAGTGGTATTAATAAAAAGACTGCTTACGACGATCACTATTCGGTTCCTCTATTAAGTGATATTTGGCTTATTGGTAATCTTTTTAAGCTCGATTCCAAAAGTTTTAAAGATACGGTTCTGACCGTATCCATAGAAATTTTATAAAGGATATGTTATGCGAGTATTTATCAAGGATAATGTTAAATATCTTTTTTCGTCTAAGATAGCGGCTTTTAATAATCCTTATGCCGTATCGGATTTTGATAGAAAGGATATTGATTCAAAGATTGAAAAAACTTTGAATTTTTATAAAGGCTCATATATTTCGGTTAACGGCGAAAAGCAAATTTCTTTATTTGATTTTTCGACTGCTGCCAATATTCAGCCTACTAGGTATCATGCTGAACTCTACAATCGGATTTCAACGATGAGGATTTTTGCCAAAGAGCTTGGTTTCGATGCACCTATTTTTCTTACTTTAACGGCTCCGTCTTATTTAAAGCCTCTTAAACAGGTCAAATTGGGCAAATCAAAGAATGTTAAGCTTGTCGATAATCCTAAATTTAGCGGCGAGGCGGATTATATTTCTAAGGCTAGGGATTTTATTTCTGATTCTTGGCGTAAATTCTTGCGTCAGCAGATATTTAAGGACATAAAAGCCGAATTTAATCAAAATATCGTTTATTTGCGCGTTTTTGAGCCTCATTTGGACGGCTGCCCTCATTGTCATATTGTGGCTTTTATTCCTTCCAAATTTAAGGACAGGTTCGTTAAACTCGCAAAAAGTTATTTTTCTACTCGAACGGATATTAAAAGCGAATTCGACGATGACGCGGGCGGCGTGGTTTCATACCTTTTAAAATATGTTCTTAAAACGTTTAAGAACGGCAAGAATGGCGAGTTAAACGACGTCGCTTATTGGTATATTCTTTACGGCGTTAGGCGCTTTACCACTTCTCGCACGATTATCCCTATGTATCTTTATCGTAAAATTCGGCAGTATAAAGAATTTAGAGATTTGAAGTATGTTACGAATCTTTTTCGCGATGGCTTTATAAGCTGTGATTTGATTGCCGATAATAAAAAATTCGTTAGTGGCGAAAAGCTTAAGGCGTCTGATTATATTGTCGCTTCGATTATTGTTTCGGTTGATGGTTTTGATTATCTTGAACACAAAATCGCTTATAAGCGTAATGATAATGTTAAAATTCATTTCTATTCATCGGATGGTAAAATCCAATCTCACGAGCTTAAATCCGTCAGGGAGGCTTACAATAGCGATATTAAGCTAGTTTCTTATAATCCATATAAAATTTTTCGCACCGCTTGGAAAGACATGAGCGATGAGCGCCTAAAATTATACTGGCGCGATAATCAAAACGAAATGACCGATGACATTCTAAGTGTTCAAGATTATGCCATGCTTGAGAATGAGATGATCGAGCGTGGCTTCTTGCAACGATATAAAAATCATATCAGATATTTTACGGAGCACGCCCTTGAGGATATCAGGGAGTTGGAATTTAAGTATTCCAATAATGGCGTTATGCCGTATCCGTTTTAGGAAAAATTCTTAAAATTTATTTGAAAGGAAGAGAGATGTCTATAAGATATCAATGTGATGTATGCGATAAGCTTGATGATGGATATCCAATGGATATTTACGAAGTATCTAAGGAAGTCCAGGACTATACCGGGTTTTTTTATGAGCATATTTGTAAAGAGTGTTTAAAGGTTCTTACTGAAGACGATGGAGGAAAAAAAATATTTATAGTTAGGAATGGCAAGATCTTATTAAGAAGCGACAAAAGGGTTAAGTGATATGAAATTTAGTTATTATGCTGATCTGTATCTCAAATTTGGCAAGAAAGAGTGGAAAAATTCGACTTTTGTTAAAAATGCTGGTATTGTGGCAAATCGCTTATGCTTTTTTGAGAATATGGAAATTTCAGATATAAAGCCCTCCGTAATCCGTGTTTGGCTTGACGGAATATCCGACGTTTGCAACAAGAGTAAAAAACACTATCTTTCGGCGTTAAGTCAGATTATTAAAATTGCCTTAGAGGATGAGGAAATTTCTAAAAATCCTCTGGTGCATATTAAAAAAATGCAGCATATAACGCCTCGTATTGAGCCTTTCACGAATGAGGAAGTTTTGAAAATTTTGGAGGCTTCCAAAAAATACAATGAAAATTTTGGGATTTTTCTAAAGGTTGGTTTCTTTACAGGGCTTCGCACGGGCGAAATTTTGGCTTTGAAAATTTCCGATATAGACCTGCAAAATCGCGTTATTTCTGTGAATTCTACCCGCTCAAGGTTCGGTGAAAGCACCCCTAAAACTTATTTGAGCATTCGCAAAGTGCCTATTTTAAATGCTCTTTATCCCGCTTTGAATAGTTTCATTTTTTATCGTAGCTGGCACAAATATCTACTAGAAACTCAATACGGCAAGCCCTATAAAGATACTAGCGTTTTTACTTATGATTGTTGGAAGCCTATTTTAAGAGAGTTAAATTTGAAATACCGTCGCCTTTACAATATGCGCCATACTTATGCCACGAATATGCTTTACCAAAATTTCGTTTCACCGGTCGAGCTTGCAAAGCTTCTAGGTCATTCTACGCCAAAAATGATTTATGACGTTTACGTTAATTATCTTAATTCTAACTTAAAAGATTTCGATCGAAATATACAAATTTATTGATTTTTCCCGGGAAGCCTAGTGCTAGGGTCGCCAGACTTTCTAAAAAAGTGCTTCAAATATCGCTAAAATGGGGTTTCTGGCGGACAGAGAGGGATTTGAACCCTCGAGCCCCGGTTAGAAGCTGCACCCTTAGCAGGGGTGTGGTTTCGGCCACTCACCCATCTGTCCACAAAAAGAAATCGCATTATACATAACTAATCTAATAATGGGCTTAAATTAGCTCAGCTCGCAGAATTTATCACCTCGCGGATATTTTGAGCTAGCGGCACAAAGAGATATAACGAGTCAAAAGGCGCTATGAAAAGAATTCATATTTATCATAGTAAAATTTTAAGTATAAATTCGCTTGCCCTGCGAATTCTAAAATTTTTGAAGCTTAATTCCAAAGTTTACTATAAATTTTACGTTAAAATTCCATTTAAATTTATAGCGGTCCGGTAAAATCTGGCGTAAATTCTACATATAAATCCGATCCTTAAATTTTCTATCTTCGTCATCGCACGAAATTTAAGCTAAGATTAATGGGGGGGTATAATCTTCAAATACATTTTTTAAAAGGATTTACCGTGTCGTCTAACGCTAAAAGGTTGATGGGTATTATTATTGCACTTGTGGCTGCTTTTTTTGGAGCTGGTTTTTATATGAATAGCATCGATACGCTAGCCTCCCTGTTTGGAAATTTTTATAATCCATCTTTTGTTGTAGATTTTCTCGCTTTTGAGAAAGGAGTAGATCAACTTAAAATTACCTACGTAATCGCATTCATGATTATATTTGTAGTGCTAGCTATTTTGATTGATAAATTTATGATTAACTCGAAAGATTCTAAAAAATAACGTCGCCAAATTTTTAAAGCAGGCGCGACGATGAGGTTAAAATTGTAAACGATCTCGTTACGCTTTTAAATTTAATTTTAAAATTTATGGAATTTAAAAATTTAAGAAATTTACAGGCCCGAAAAGTCCTATAATCTTAAAAATTCCGAATTTAGAAAATTTTAAAATATTCAGAATTCTTAAAATTTCAAAGTATAGGAATTTTTTAGGCTTTTAAATTCCGAAATTACTGGAATTCTGAAATTCTGTGAGTTTCAAAGCCTTTAAAATCCCAAGAATTCCAAATGTGCGCGATTTATTCACCTAGAGCTTTGTCGATGAGCTTGACGTCTTCACTTGCGCTGCCGTCGATGACTAGGGCTTGATCGCTGCCACTCACCGCGCTTTTTCCATTAAATTTCGCGCCGACTTCGATGCCGAAGCTTTGTGATAGCACGTCGCCCACGAGCACGCCGCCGCCTAGCAGCTCGACGAGCTCGGCTTCGATATTGCCGAAAAATTTGCCGCTGATTACGATATGCTTGGCCCTGATCGAGCCGCGCGCGGTACCGTTTTTACCGATGACGACGGTGTTATCGGAGATCACGTCGCCTTCGACATTGCCATCGATATGCAAAATGCACGACAGGTGCAGCTCTCCTTTGATGAGCGTGCCTGACGAGATTATTGTTGTTTGAGCGGTGTTTGCATCGCCTTTATTAAAGATTGCCATGGGACATCTTCCTCCTTAGTAAAAATTTCTTTGTAATTTTTTTCGTTCCAGTTAATGAAATTTAGCGGATCTAGCGGCAGCTGCAAAAATCTAATCTCGTAGTGCAGATGAGGTCCGGTGCTAAGCCCGGTGTTGCCGCTAAAAGCGATAAGATCGCCCTTGTTTACAAACTCGCCTACTTTGCGAGTTAAATTTGAATCCAAATGCGCATATCGTGTCGTAAAGCCATAGTTGTGGCGAATCTCGACTAGATTGCCATAGCCCGTAGCACCCGCGCCGCTGTATTGGATGATGCCGTCTGCAGGCGCGTAGATAGGCGTTTTAGGCGGCGTACGTAGATCAACGCCCGGGTGAAACTGCTTGCGCTTTAAGATGGGATGGTTGCGCCAGCCAAATTTCTCGCTGAGTTGATGAGTGCGCATTACCCTGCCGTTTGGGATCTGCATAAAAATTTCTTTTATCAGCGCGTCGGAGAATTTTTCGTTGATGATCTTTTGCGCACGCTCTTTGATCTCTTGTTCGGAAGTAGGTTTGATGTGAGATAGGCGGTCGATCGCGCGCTCATCCTCCTCAGGATCAAGCCCAAACTGATGCTCCAAATCCGAAATTTTACCCTCGATGGCTTCAAATTCCATCTGACTTGCCGCGATACCATCGCGAAGTTTTTGATTTAGCTCGTTAAGCTCGGTTTTGGTTCGCGAAAGGCTATCGATTTTAGAGCCCAGATACCTGATATATAGCGCACCCGTGACGAAAACGGTAAAAACAAATAGCACCAAATATAACGCGATCTTTTTGATGATTTGCGAAAGCAAAAAATTCCTAGAGCCGTTAAGGTCGGTTATGGTTATCATAAATTTGTTTTTCATAATGCGGCATTATAATGCAGCATAGCTGAAATTTCAAAAAAATTGTAGATAAATTTAAAAGCTATTTAATTTCAAAATTTCACTAAAAGATAAAATTTATTACTTAGTATAATTATAATTTAAGAAAATCTTGCTATAATTACAGCAATTTTAAATAAAGGAGACACAATGTCAAAAACAGTAAAACAACTAAACAAACTTCAGGCGGACGCTCATGCGTTCTTTGTTGCATTCCACGATTATCACTGGAATGTTAAGGGCTTACAATTCGCGCAGGTTCACGCTTACACCGAGAAAGCATACGACGAGATGGGCGAGCTCTTCGATGATATGGCTGAGCGCGCGCTTCAAATAGGTGGCAAGGCTGTAACTAAGGCCAAGGATCTAATTGAGCTTTCAAAAGACGCTCCGATTAGCGTAAAAGACAGCTATAGCGTATCTGAGGTACTTGAGGATGTTAAAAAAGCCTATGAGTATTTAGTAAAAGAATTTAAGAAGCTTCAAGAAGTAGCCGAAGAAGAGGGCGACGATACTACTTCAAATATTGCGCAGGATCACTACGGCGATTATGAAAAACGCCTATGGATGCTAAGCTCAATGCTAAGCAAATAATCCTTGCAAATCCTTTCAAAATTTTTAGGGGCACATGCCCCTAAAATCCATTAAAGTTAATATTGAAATTTCAAGAAATTTTAAAATTCTAAGATTATAATTTCACGCTAAAATTTTAAATTATGCTTGAAAACTGAAGCTAAATCGCTCATTCAAAGCAAAATTCATGTAGGTTTTAAATTTCATATCGTTGAAATTTAACTCATTCGCCATGTAAAAGTATAACTCTTTTTATAAAGCTCGGTTTCATTTAAAATTTTGCCGCGTCGTTAAAATTTCTTGCCGATTTCAAATTTCATAGCCGTAAAAATTCTAAGAGCTAAGGCTTTGTAGCTAAAGAGTGGCATTTGCTAAAAGATCGTCTGTGATAAATTTATATTTCTTTTTAGCATCTGATGATAAATTTTTTGGCTTGTAGTTTTACTATTTTGATTATTTTTAAAGTCCCGGTGCCTATAAATGAAGCGGAATTTTAAAAATTTCAAAGAATTTCGCAAATTCCGTAAAATTTTACAATTTCACGGAATTTTAGTTTTTATAGAATTAAGCTCTAGCCTTAAAAATTCTCTTCGGTATTTCGGTCGTTTACGCGGTCCCACGGCAGCTTCATTCCGCCTAGGATATGAAAGTGCAGGTGCATCACCTCTTGACCTCCGTTTTCGCCGCAGTTGCAAACGAGACGGTATCCGCTCTTATCAAGCCCCATTTTGCGAGTTACTTCTTGGATAAAAGCGCTCATTTTACTCATCACTTCAGGAGGCGTTACTTGGAAGTTTTCGTAGCATTTTTTTGGGATCGCCAGGATATGGATCGGCGCTTTTGGATTGATGTCGTGGAATGCCAAAAATTCATCGTTCTCTAACACTTTGTTGCACGGGATTTCGCCGTTTACGATCTTTTCGAAGACGTTCATTTTAGATCCTTTTATGAGGTTGAAATTTAGCCGCGATTATAGCCAAAAAATCCAAACACGCAAATTTACCTAGCTTTTATCAAATTTTAACTACAATCGCGCCATTAAATTTAACCACAAGGATAGAATTTGCAAGAGATTAAAGCAAAAATCGATGCTGCGGCAAGCCTAGGCGAGCTGGAAGCCGTGCGCTTGGAGCTTTTCGGCAAAAAAGGCATCATAACGGCGCTTTTTTCCGAGCTCAAATCCGCAGCGCCCGAGCAGAAAAAAGAGCTTGCCGTAAGCGCGAATGAAAAGCGCGATTATTTCAGCGAGCTCATCGCCGCAAAAAGGGCGAGCTTGGAAGAGGCGGAGCAAAAAGAGGCGATGAAAAATGAAGCAACCGACGTCACGCTTTTTAACGAAAACGTAAGCTGCGGCGCGCTGCATCCGGTGATGGAGACGATGGATAAGATCATAGACTACTTCATCGCGCAAAATTTCAGCGTCGAAAGCGGCCCGCTCATCGAGGACGACTTCCATAATTTCGAGGCGCTAAATTTACCCAAATACCACCCGGCGCGCGACATGCAAGATACGTTTTATCTAAATGACGGGCGGCTGCTACGCACGCACACCAGCGGCGTTCAGATCCGCACGATGGAGAAATTTAAAGCTCCGCCGGTGCGCATGATTGCTCCCGGCGCGGTATTTCGCCGCGATATGGATCTAACTCACACGCCGATGTTTCATCAAGTAGAAGGCCTCGTAGTCGAGCAGGGAGACCGCGTGAGCTTTGCAAATTTAAAATACGTTTTAGAGGAATTTTTGCGCTATATGTTTGGAGACGTAAAGGTGCGCTTCCGCCCGAGCTTCTTTCCGTTTACGGAGCCTAGCACCGAGGTCGATATCAGCTGTATTTTCTGCCACGGCGAGGGATGCCGCGTCTGTAAGCAGACGGGCTGGCTCGAGGTGTTAGGCAGCGGCGTGGTCGATCCTAACGTCTTTAAAGCGGTAGGCTGGAAAAACGTCAGCGGATACGCATTTGGGCTCGGCGTGGAGAGATTTGCGATGCTGCTGCACGGTATCCCCGATCTGCGCTCGCTATTTGAAGGCGATATTAGATTATTGGAGCAGTTTAAATGATAATAACGAGAAATTGGTTGCAGGAGTGGATCGACATAAGCGAAATTTCAAGCGAAAGGCTGCTTTCTACGCTAAATTCCATCGGTCTGGAGGTTGACGCTCACAATAAAATTTCGCTTCCTAAAGGCGTCGTAGTAGGACTCGTAAAAAGCAAGCGTCGTCACGAGAATTCTGATCATCTCAATGTCTGCGAGGTTGATGTCGGTAAGCAGAGCTTGCAGATCGTCTGCGGCGCGAAAAATGTTGAGGCAGGGCAATATGTCGCGGTTAGCCTCATCGGCGCCGTGCTGCCTAGCGGTCTTGAGATAAAGCCTGCCAAACTTCGCGGCGTGGAGAGCTTTGGCATGATCTGTTCGGCAACCGAGCTCGGGCTTGCCAAGACGAATGACGGCATTATGGTGCTTGATAGCAGTATCGGCGAGCTCATGCTGGGCAAGGAGCTGCGCGAGTATGAAATTTTTAACGACGATCTTATCGAGATCGAGCTTACCGCCAATCGCGGCGACTGCCTTAGCATCTTAGGCATAGCGCGCGATCTAAGCGCAGCGCTTGATCTGCCGCTAAAGGAAAAGCACGAGTTTGAAGATGCCGACGGAGCGCCTGGTATCGGTAGAATTTTAAGCGTACGTGCAAGCGATGAGGTAAGCGCTAAATTTGCTTTTCGAGCTTATGAGATCAAAGGCGAGCTGAAGTTAAATTTAAAGCAGACCTTGCGTCTTGCAAGCGTTGGTATTTTGCAAAGCTGCGCGGTGCAAAATTTCATCAACTACGCTACTCACTCTACCGGAGTATTGCTGCGCGCTTATGATTTTGAAAAGATCGCTTCCGCAGATGGCAAAGTAGCGCTTGACATAAAGCCTATGCCAAACGGCGAGTTCGGCGTTTATGCGGGCAAGAGATTGCTTAGCGTAGCAGGGATTTGCCAAGACGCGGAGCTAAAGGCGTGTTGCAGTAGCAAAGTGGTGCTATTAGAGGCAAACTACACCGCGCCACTAATTATCGCCAAAGCAGTAAACGAAAACAAAAGCCTAAAGGGCGACGAGCATGTGTATCGCTCAAGCAGAGGCAGCGAGCCAAAGCTAAGAGCGGGGCTTGATCTGCTCTTTAGATTGCTAGTAAAAAACAGCGCCGTTAGCCTATATGCGGGCACACAAAAGATTTCAAATGCTTTGGAGCCGCTTATCGTGGGCTTTAGCGAAAAAGAGATAAACTCAATGATCGGCGCGCAAATTCCGCGCGATAAGATCGTAAAAATTTTAAAAAGGCTGGGCTTTGATGTGGGCGTCGAAGCCGATCTGATCACCGCCAAGGTGCCGCCTTTCCGCCACGATATCGTAAATTCCCACGACGTGTGCGAGGAGATCGTGCGTATCGTGGGCATCGATAATATCGCTGCCGCGCCGCTAAGCTTCTACGAGAAAAACCGCCTAAACGATACCTACGCAAGCTTATGTAATGGGCGCAAGCTTCGCAATAAGGCGGCTGCGGTAGGATTTTTCGAGTGCGTGCATTATGTATTTGACGACGGCAAGGCGCTAGACAGCTTAGGCTTTAAGCCGTGCAAGGTTAAAATTTTAAATCCGATCAACGGCGAGCTGGACGCGCTAAGGCCGACGCTCATTAATCATCTGCTGGAATCTGCTGAGCGAAATTTAAAGAATTCCCGCAGAAGCGTTAAGCTTTTTGAGCTAGGAGAGGTGTTTGATGCGGACGGCTCGCAGAGCCTAAGGCTGGGCTTTATTGCTAGCGGACTAAAAGCCGAGCCTTCTATCGCGGCCGGCGCAAAACCCGCTGCGGTGGATTTTTTGTATTTTGCAAATTTAATCCAAAGCGTCATCGGTAAATTTAACGTCAGGCTGCCCGGCGAAAATTTGAAATTTTTAAGCGAATTCGAGCAAGCTCAGATTGAGCAAGGTGGGCAGATAGTGGGCTTTATCGGGCGCGTGGATTACGCCGTAGAAGCAGGGCGCGATCTGGATAAAAGCTATCTGTGCGAGATCGATTTTTCTAAGCTTAAATTTGAAAATATCGTAGCGGACGTTTATTCGAAGTTCCCTAGCGTATCGCGCGATCTAAGCATTTTGGTGCCGAGCGGAATGCGCTTCGAGCAGAT
>ERZ772921.835-NODE-835-length-18671-cov-9.664106_pt1 | contig 18671 bp, 24 predicted proteins | sample MGYA00512117_ERZ772921 | MGnify/ENA primary metagenome ERZ772921 (study PRJEB29015, sample SAMEA2737944) | human oral metagenome | biome: human oral; feature: human-associated habitat; material: dental | place: China | collected 2150 ...
GTGTTAAGCATTCTGTCAGCGTTCATCCTGAGCCAGGATCAAACTCTTCATTCAACATTATATTTCACCTTATTGTTCCTTGACGAGGCCTATTGCTAAGCCTTGACTTATATCTTTTTATCTATCACTCTGCTTTTCTTCTTCTCTTTCCATTGTCCTTCCGCCGACCTTTTCCCAATCGACGGAATATATTATATCAAAAAAAATTTCCGTTGTCAACTCTTTTTTTTAATTTTTTTTGTTTTTTTACTTTTTTTGTTTTCTCATTCTTTCGATCTTACTTTTAATTTCTAATAATTTCTTTTTCTTTTGTAATTCTCTTTCTTTTCTTCTTTTATTTCTTTTTATAAGTCTGACACTTGCTTCTCTTTCTGAAATTAAATTTTGATATTCTTTAATCAAATCTTCTAATATAAGAATTTTTCCCATTAAATAATCTTTTCTTTTTACTGATGTCATAGATGTTTTTAAATTTTCTATACTCAATAAATATATTGGTATTTTTGAGAGATTTTTTATATTATTTATTCTGCTCGAAGTGGAAACTATTACTATTTGTCCATATCTTTTTTCAGTTTTGTTTATGCTCTTTTTAAATTCACTCAATTTACAGACTTCCATTATCTCTAAAAATCCTGCCATTTTCTGTATTTCATAAAAAATTTTTGAAACTTTATTTTCTTCTACATCCATTAAAACTAAAGTTTTTGTTCTTTTTAATTCATCAGGAAACACATATATTTTTTTTATTTTTTTATCTATAAATTCTTGATTATTGTGGTTTTGTCTCTTTTCTTCAATTTTATAAAGCTCTATTTTAGTTTCTGTTAAATTTTCTTTTAACAAATTCTCTTTGATTTTATTATTTATGTTTTCAACTTCAGATTTTTCTTTTTTTAAGTTTTTATTCACTTTTTTGTAAAGCTCTTTTATTATTTTGGGATAAAATTTTATATTTTCTTTTTTCAAAATTTTTTCGATCATTTCAAAATATTCTTCTTGCATTTGTTCTTCAAAAAAAATTTCTTTTTTTGCTTCGGATTTTTGAATTTTTAAATTTATCAAAAATTTAGTCAATATTTCATATTTTTCTTTTGTAGAATTTATACTGGTTTTCTCATCCAAATATGAAAATATTGTTTTTTTTATGTATGTAATATTTTTTATGCCTAACGTCAATTCCAAATTTTCAAGATAGAAATTTTCTGAATAAATATTATTCTTTTCTCTTCCTAATCTCTTGGACAAAATTTCTCTTAAAAATTGTTCTCTGATTTTATTTATTTTATACCCTTTACTCTTAAATAATTCTTTTGTATTTTCAAAATTTTTATATTCCGAATACTTTATTTTATATTTAAATAATACTTTTTGAACATCCCTTTTTACTTTATTTTTTTCATCTTCTTTTAAATTCATTTTTTTTATAATTCTGTAAATACTTAATTTTTTGTTACTGAAAAGCAGAAATAGTTCGATTAGTTCTCTTCTATATGTTATTTTTAATTTTTTGTCTTTACTCTCTAATTTAAAAATTTTTGTTGTGTAATTCCCAAAATAATAAATATAATCTTTATTACTGTAAATACTTTCTTCACCAATACTTTTTAAAATTTCATTGAATTTTATAAGCATATATTTTAACCGATTAAAACCGTATCTTTCTTCAATGTCCTTCCGATTTATAATTTTAAAATTTATTATTTCTCTCAAAAAATCTTTTTCTTCCAAGTCCAATTTCATTATTTTGACCCCGTATTTATAATGTTAAAATTATTTTTTATGATAACAATTATAAATTTAATTTTTTAGGTACTTTTATATTTTTCAGACTTGTGATTATCACTAATAAAATTAAAGATTTTATATTAAATTAAAATTAAAATTTTTAATACAGGGATTTTTTTAAATTAATTTAAATGTATTTTTATCACATTTTTTTCTAATTAATTAAATATAATAAAAAAAAAGAGAAATTAACTCTTTCTCTTTTAAAAAATATCTATTTATAACTTTTTATTTATTTGGCTCGGGAAAATGGATTCGAACCACTACTTTCTGGGTCAGAGCCAGACGTCCTACCATTAGACTATTCCCGAATAAAATTACAGATATATAATAACACTTATTTAAGATTTTTTCAAGAATTTTTTTTAATTTTTGTATTTTTATAAATATCTTGACAAAAGTATAATTCTATAATAGAATAAAAGCATATAAAATAAGAAAAAAGATTTACTTAATTGTAATTAAAAATGGAGGACAGTCTAATGAAGAATAAAATGAAATTAGTTATAGTTGCAGCGGCAATTTGTGCATTCGCTATATCATGCGGAAATAGCGGAAAAGGTGGAAAAGTCTTATTTGAATCGGATGACAAAAAGATAAAAGTGTATGAAAACGAAGTAAACCTTGAGTTAGAAAAATCCTTATTTTCTAGTGGAGTTTCACAAAAAGATTTAACGCCAGATCAAATAACTCAAATGAAAAAAAATATTATTCAAAATATTGCTTTAAACAGAGCGTTAGTTTTAAAAGCAAAAGAACAAAAACTGGATAAAGATAAAAAATATACAGAAAGTGAAGATATTTTAAAAGAACAATCTCTAGCTTCTCTTGCGATAGTAAATGACTTGAATGAAAAAGTAAAAGTGTCTGATTCCGACGCAAAAGCAGCTTATGATGCGAATGTTGCAAAATTTCAAAGAGCTGAAGATACTGTAAAGTTACAGCTTATCGTGTTTAGAGCAAGTGATAAGGCAAAAGCTGATGCAGCTTTGAAAGAAGTTATGGCAAATCCGGCAGACTTTACTTCTTTTGTTCAAAAATATAACGGTAATTCAGGCACTGGAACTGGGGAAACTCAAGAAATACCAATGTCACAATTGGCAAAGAGCTTTGAACCAATCAGTAAAGCTGTGCAATCTGTTTCAAATGGCCAAGTTGTAAATAGTGTAATTCCTGTTGGAGCAAATGAATTATACATTGTAAAAGTATTACAAAAAAACCCTAAGGGACAAATTCCTTTTGAAACAGTTAAAGAAGATATAAAAACTCAAATCAGAACGCAAAAAAGGCAAATGGAACAGCAAACTTTTATGAAATCGGTAGCGGACGAATTTAAGCTAACTAATATAGCTGATAAAATAAAAGATGTCAAATAATTAATATTAACTAAATAATAATAAAAAATAGGAGCTGTTTGAAATAGAAAGATTTTCTATTTTTGACAGCTTATTTAATAAGGAGAAATTTATGAGATTTTTAAAATTTATACTCGTTTTATTTTTACTAGTTCTATTTTTTTTGCTTGGTGGAGTAATTTTTTCAAATAATATTATTTCGTATATGACTAAAACAAAAAATTCAGAATTTCAAAATGTGAAATTTTCTTTTAAAAATAAAGAGATGACTTTTGACAATTTTGCAGTAAATGGAAAAAATTTGGGAAAAGGTAGAGCTACTGTCATCCCAACTCGAAGTGGTCTATTTAAAATGATTCCTTCTGTGAAATTGGCAAATCTTAAATTGGAAGAAGTTAATTTGGAGAAAATATATAGCGAAAAAGATGGAAAAATTGACAATTTTGTTGAAAAACTGGAAGTGCCAGCAAATTCTAACAAAGAAACTAAGTCAACGGACGAGTTTGTTAGCCAGACAACACTGAATACTCAAGTTTTAGCAAATAACATTGACGATTTTATTTATAATAAAATAAGAGAAAATATAATAAAAACAAATATTTTAAAAAATGACTACAATACTTCCCAAGATTTGAAAACTAAAGCTCAAAAGATTTTGGATTTGAACAGTGAACTTGACCCACTTGTAAAATCAATTAATGAACAGAAGGAAGATGCGGAAAAAACTGTTTCAAAAATTGAAGATGAAAGAAATCTTATGCTAGAAAATGTTTCAAATGAACTTGAAAAACTGGAAAAAGAAATTTCTCTAAATGATGTCAATAAAATGAATAATAATAATATTCAAAATATGAATTTATATATTTTTATGGACAAAGGAAAAGTAATTAGCGATACATTAAATAGATCTTTTAAAATTGTAAATTTAGTAAAAGAAATTGAAAAATTAAAACTTTCTATTAGCAACATCAATATAAATAATGGAGAAGTTGTGATAAACGATTTAAAAAATCCACAAAATTTAAACGGATATATTTCTCAAAATAATTTAAAAGCGTTGATAAATAAAAAAGATGGAGATTATCAAATTTCTTCCCATGAAAATGATTTGTTGATAAAAACATTGTATTCAGATAAAAAAATAGATCTTATAATTGAATATTTAAAAAATAATTTGATTTCTGGGAAAGCAATAAAATTGATTTCTGAAGTTGTATCAGAAAACAATAGTTTTAAAAATTTGAATAACACGGTTTTAACAGATGAAGAAAAACAACTTTTAATGCAAAAAATGGAAAGTTTAAAAACTAATGACTATAACCAATTGATGACAAAATATGCGGAACAGACAAAAACGATTGAAAGCCTTATTGAAAATGTGAATGTTAAAATTAATAAACTTGATACACTAAAAAAAGATTTGTTGTCACTTGATAAAGTTGTAACATTGGAACCGAAAAATAATGAACAAAATAAAAATAATAGTTTACCAAATTCAGAAAATATTAATAACCAAGCAAACGAAAATAATCAAACAGACAAAAAAAATAATTTGAATTCGCAAATTCAAAATTAAATTATATAAATAAAAATAGGAAAATTTTTTTATTTCCTATTTTTTTATTTTATAAAATTTTTATTTTCTTTTTTTTATTATCTCATTAATTCCCAAAATTGCTGAAATTACATAACCTAAAAAACCAAGCGCTGGAATTCCATTTATTTTTGGTGGAACATTTGACAATACCAATATTGACGAAGCGATGAGCAATGCCGCAATAATTATTGCAGTCACAAGCCTATCCAGTGTCTTTTGCAGCTCTTTAAATCCGATGACTTCGTGTTTATGCTTTAATTCACCGTTTAAAAGTTTTTGAGATATACTTTTTAAATCTTCAGGAAGTGAGAGCCAACTTTCAGATATTTGAGAAAATCTTTGGCTGCCTTTTTCAAAAACATAAATTGGATTCAATCTTTTTTTAGAAATTTCATCGGCATAAGGTTTCATAACTTCTGTTATATTAAGAGATGGATCCAGATATCTTCCTATTCCTTCAATTTGTCCAATCCCTTTTGCCAAAAGATAAATATCTTCAGGAAGTGTGATTTGATTTTTTCCTAAAATAATTCTTATTTTTTCAAAAATATTTCCCAAGCTAATCTCATTTAATGAATTTCCATCGACCATATACACAATCTCTGTCAATTCCCGCTCAAGACTTTTTTCATCGGGAACATTGTAAATAACCGAAAGTTCTCTAATTTTTTCTATCGCCTTTTTTATATTTTTTTGTATAAAATATAGCAAAAGACTTTCCAAAAGTTCCTTATCTTGCGGATAAAGGCTTCCCATCGCTCCAAAATCAATAAATACAATTTTTCCATCTTCCATCATCAAAATATTTCCAGGATGCGGGTCAGCGTGAAAAAATCCATATTTTAAAACTTGTTTAATATACAAATCTAATCCTGCTCTTGCTATTTCCTGAGGCAAAAATCCATATTTTTCAATTTTTTCCTTGTCTGTAATTTTAAATCCGTCAATAAATTCCATACAGAGAATGTTGTCGTTTGAAAGTTCTCTAAAAGTTATTGGCACATGAATTCTTTCATCATTTTTAAAATTATTTGCAAAGCGCTCCATATTGTTTAATTCATTTCTGAACGAGAGCTCTTTTGTGATAGAATTTGCAAAAGTATTTATTATGTATGATAAATTCATCTTTTTTATTTCTTCATTTGTTTTTTCAAGATACGCCGCTAAATCTTTCATCACAAGCAAATCTGCTGCCACAATTTCTTTTATATTTTCCCTTCTAACTTTTAGAACAATTTTGCTTCCATCTTTTAATTTTCCTTTAAAAACTTGTGCCATCGAAGCAGAGGCTATTGGATTTTCTTCAATTTCTTCAAAATGCTGAAGCGGATCAATATTTAATTCTTTTTTTATTTTTTCATAAATATCTATTTTTTCCGGCTCAACTTTATCCTGAAGTTTTTGGAACTCCACGATTAATTCTTCTGAAAAAATGTCCGTTCTATTGCTACACATCTGACCCAATTTGACATAAGTCGGTCCTAATTCTTCCATCGCCATTCTAATTCTTTCAGGAAATGAAGTTGCCTTTATATTCTCAATCCTCTTGCTTTTTTGTTTAATTCTATTCGGAATAAATTTTTCAATTCCGCTGCGGTCAAAAAGTTCTTCAAATCCATATTTAAAGAGAACTTCTGATAATTTTGCCATTCTTTTAAATTTTTGTACCATTTTTTCCTCTTTCTTTTTTTTATTTTTGGTTTTTTTATTTTTTCTTCTTTACTCTTTATTCTTTATTTTTTATTCTTGATTCCCCATTCTTTATTTTTACTTTTTTTTTTATTCTTTATGTCTACTTTCATTATATCAGTAAATTTCTATTTTTTCTACTAAATTAGAAAATAAAAGATTAGAAAATAAAAAAAATAGCGATAAAATTTAAACTCTTAAATTTTCACTATTTTTCAAAAAATATTTAAAAATATTTTATTTTTTGTTAATCTCTCCAGTTTCCAAAATTTCAAGATTATTTCCTTCAGGAAAATCAGTTTTACTTAAATTAATAATTTTTTTAGCGGCTAAATTTCTTGTGTCCAACATCACTTTAGAAACTCCGCTTTCCTGTTTTATAGATATAATTTTTCCATTGATAAAATTTCCGTTTTTATCAATATTTATTTTAAAAATTGGAGCAATTCCACTTATTCCAGATAAACTTATATTTCCAAAAGTAGCAAAATTTCCAGCGCTATATGAAATAAATTTATTTTTATAAAGTTCTATCGCACGAGTTATGTGCGGACCTTGTCCAAAAACGATATCAGCACCTGAATCTACAGCATTTCTAGCAAATTTAAATACATTTCCCCGATTTTCGCCGTGAAAAATCTCATTATTTCGAGTTATATGTTCATGTTCCTTTCCTTCAGCTCCACCGTGAAAAAATACAACTACAATATCAGACTTCTCTTTTACAGATTTTATAAGATTTGAAGCATATTCATAATCATTTATATCAACAGTTTTAGAATTTGGCGCAAATGATACAAATCCATATTTTATACCATCTTTTTCTAATATTGAATATTCCGCTTTTTCTTTGATTCCTGAATATTTAATTCCCAATGAATTAAGATTTTCCATTGTCTGCAAAATTCCAACTTCGCCAAAATCGTTGCTGTGATTATTTGCCAAGCTCAAATAGTCAAAACCAGCGTTTTTTAAATACTTGCCATATTTTGAAGGCATTCTAAAGACATAACAAACTGATGGATTCTCACATTTTTTTGGATCTCCTCCCTTGTCAAACAATGTTCCTTCCAAATTTCCAGCTGTTATATCGGCATTTTGTAAAATACTTTCAACATTTTGTAAAATATTCGTATTTGGCAGCAAATCTTCGTTTGGATAATTACTTCCCAGCATGATGTCTCCGACACCAATAATTGAAATTTCTTTTTTATCTTTAATTTTTTCATTATTTCCATTTTTTGAATCTTTTTTTTCAAATTTGCTGCAACTAAAACTAAAAATTAAAAATAAAATTAATAAAAAGTATTCTTTTATATTTTTCAATTTTCCTCCAAATTTTTAATAATTTTTTGTGCTTTTAATTTAAAATTATATCACAATTTTTTAGATTTGTAACAAAAAAAAGAAAAATTTAAATAAAAATTTTTATTGATTTTTTTAACTTTAATATTTTATTTATCAAAAATTTACTTTGATTTTTTTTAATAAAAAATTAAAATTCATAACAAATATTTACTATTATTAGAAAAAATGATATACTGATATTAACTTAACTCTTTTAAAAATATATTTAAAAAGTTTATTAATTATATTTTGGGAAAGGAAATTTATGTTACTTAGTATAAAAAATATTTCAAAAAGATATAAAAATGGGATAGACGCTTTGAGTGATGTCTCTTTAGATGTAGAAAAAGGAGAGTTTATTTCAATAATTGGACCATCTGGTTCTGGAAAATCGACATTGCTTAGAAGTATCAACAAAATGATTGATGTCACTTCTGGTTCCATTTATTTTGAAAATCACGATATTACAAATATGAAAAAAAAAGAAATTAAAAATATCCGCAGAGAAATGGGAATGATTTTTCAAAATTATAATTTGGTGGAACGGCTTACGGCTATTGAAAACGTACTTCATGGTCAGCTCGGCTACAAATCCACATTTTCTTCCATTTTTGGAATTTACACAAAAAAAGAAAAAAAAGAAGCCTTTAATTTATTAGAAAAAGTTAATATGACTAAATATGCTTATCAAAAGTGTAGCGAATTATCTGGTGGGCAGAAACAGAGAATTGGAATTGCCAGAGCAATTATGCAAAATCCGAAACTGCTTTTATGCGACGAGCCAATCGCTTCTCTTGATCCAAAATCTTCAGAAAATATAATGGATTATTTGAAAAAAATTGTCACAGAAATGAAAATTACTTGTATAATAAATCTTCACCAAGTCGACATTGCAAAAAAATATTCAACTCGGATTGTTGCACTTAACAAGGGGAAAAAAGTTTTTGACGGAAAAGTTGAAAATTTGACGGATAAAATTATTGAAGATGTTTATAAAAACGAAGAGAATGAGTAGGAGGATTTTATGGAGTTAAATCAAAAAGATATTTTCAAAAAACGGCTTTACTCAAAAATCACATTTTTTGTAATGCTTGTAGGACTTTACATAATTTCGGCTATTTTAGCTGGTTTTAAAAATGGAACTGCTTTTTTCTCAATCCCGTCTGGAATAATTTGGCTGTTTCAAAAATTTATTCCAACAAAAAATTCTATTCAATATTTTCCAGTAATCTTTGATTCTGCTATAAAAACTATTTTGCTTTCCATAAGTTCTACAATGGTTTCAGCGGCATTTGCACTATTTTTGTCAATTATTGGCTCAAATACCACAGGAATTAATATTGTAACAAAAATTATATCCAAAGTTATAGCTTCATTTTTTAGAAACATGCCAGTTGTCGCTTGGTCTTTAATCCTGCTTTTTTCTTTTAAACAAAGTGAGTTTACTGGATTTTTATCGCTATTTTTTATAACTTTCGGCTATTTGACAAGAGCTTTTTCAGAAACGATAGATGAAGTTGCAACCGATAACATCGAAGCGTTAAAATCAACTGGAGCTTCCTATCTGCAAATTATTTTTTGCGGAGTTTTTCCAACTGTTTTTCCGCAATTTCTTTCATGGCTTCTATATTTTATCGAAAATAGCATAAGAGAAGCGACATTAATCGGAATTTTGACAGGAACAGGAATTGGATTTACATTTAACTTATATTACAGAAGTTTTAGATACGACGCTGCAGGATTGGTAATTTTAATTGTTACAATAATTGTAATAAGTATTGAATTGCTTTCTAACAAACTGCGAAGTGAAATGATGTAAAAAAAAGAGAAAGAGAAAGAGAAAAAGAAAGTAAAGTAAAGAAAGAAAGAAAGAGAGAAAGAGAGAAAGAGAGTTTCTTTGTTTGTGTAAGAAAGAAAAAAAGGAAGTGATTTTAATTTGAATGACAATTATAAAAATATAAAAATAAGAAAAATTACAAAACAAAAGATATATTTATACGTAACTTTTACAATTTTATTTCTTTTGACAATTTATACATTTGTAACAATGGACTTTGGCGGAGTAAATATAAAAATTGCAACAAAAAGTTTGCTTAAAGACTTGAAACTGATGTTTTTTGCACCAAGATTATCTGAAAGATATACTTTTTTAGAAGTTTTAAATAATCTAGTGATCACAATTGCATTGGCTGTACTTTCAACAATAATCGGTTCAATAATTGCACTTTTTTTAGCATTTTTTTCTGCAAAAAATTTGGCAAGTGAAAAAAGTTCAAAAATTATAAAAGTGATTATGTCATTTATTCGTGCGATTCCAACTATTTTGTGGGTTATGGTTTTTTCGGTTGTGGCAAATATCGGAGTGGAAGCCGCTGTAATTGGAATGACTTTTCATAGCGTAGCTTATCTTGTAAAAGCATATTCGGAAAGTTTTGAAGAACTTGACAATGGAATAATTGAAGCATTAAAGTCGACTGGAGCTTCTTTTTGGCAAATTATATTTTGTGCAATTTTTCCAAGCACGATTACTTCTATTTTATCTTGGACTTTTATCCGTTTTGAAATAAATTTTACAAATGCTGTTTTAGTTGGAGCTGCTGCTGGAGCTGGTGGAATTGGTTATGATATGTTTATGGCGGGAACGATGTACTTTGACATTCAAGAAATTGGAGTTTTTGTCTATTTAATTTTTTCAGTTGCAATCATATTAGAATTTATTTCTTATTTTTTGAAAAAAAATTATTTAAAAAAATAAATAAAAAAAATAAAAAAAGTGCTAAAAATGTTAAACATTCAAAAGCACTTTATTTTTTATCTATGTTTTTTTGATATAAAACCTTTCATTTTTTTAACCGCTAGATAAGAATCAATTTGAAGTAGTAATTCTACCGCTGTTCCGACTAAGATTAATAAACTTGTTCCCCCAAGCATAACAGGAAGATTTAGTACATATCCAAACCATATATTTGGCATAATTCCCAATACTGATAAAAATAGGGCACTTCCAAATGTTACTCTCGTTGCAACTTTTTCTAGATAATCTGCCGTTTCAGCTCCAGCTCTTATACTTGGAATTGTTCCTCCACTTTGTTTCAAATCTTCGGCAACTTTTTCTGGATCAAAAGCTATTGTAAGTGTATAAAAAAATGAAAAAACTGTAATTAATACTGCGAACAATAATAAATATAATGCTCCTTTTGGCTCAAACTGAGCGGTCAATATATTTTTTATTCTTCCACTTTTCATCATTCCCACTAAAAATGGTGGTGCTGCCATTAATACTGAAGCAAAAATGATCGGCATTACTCCAGACATATTTATTTTTAACGGTAAATAAGTTCTTTTTCCAACTGAACTTGTTCCTCCACCAAAACCAAGACTTCCTTTTCCTGCATATTGAATCGGAATTCTTCTTTCAGCTAACTGAATATACACCATAAGAGCAATAAATACAACAAAAGCCACAAATGACAATGTCTGTAAAACTGCTCCCATACCTGATTTTAACTGAATCATCATCTGATTTACAACATTTGGCAATCCTGCAACAATATTTAAGAAAATTAACACTGAAGTCCCGTTTCCAATTCCTCTTATAGATATTCTCTCAGAAATCCACATTAAAAATGAAGTTCCTCCTGTAATTAAAACTACCGCACTAATTATAAATTTAGCTCCTGGCTCTAAAACCAATCCTTGATTTTGCAACATTATAGCTATAAAAAATGATTGAATTAAAGTCAATACAATAGTTATGTATCTAGTCCACTGCGTTATCTTATCTCTTTCTTTTCCACCTTCTTTTTGCATTTCATCAATTTTAGGAAAAATTACTCCTAGTAATTGAAACACAATCGAAGCGTTAATGTATGGAACTATTCCTAATGCAAAAATAGACGCTCTTTCCACCGCTCCACCAGAAAATAAATTTAAAAATTGAGCAATTGCATTGTTACTTTGAAAATTTTTAAAAGCTTCTTGATTTATTCCAGGAACTGCAATATGAATTCCCACTCTTGCGACAAGTATCATAAGCAGCGTAAATGTAACTCTTTTTTCCAGTTCAGGAATGTTAAATATAGCTTTTAATCTACTTGTTACTGCTTCAGCTAGAGTCAATTTCATCACTCCTTTAATATATGAAGAAAAAGCAAGATATTAAAATCTTACTTAACTTCTTCTTCTTTTTTGTTATTTCCTGCTTTAGCTGAATATGATCTAATTTCTAATAACTCTACACTTCCACCAGCTTTTTCAATTAATTCCTTAGCTGTTTTTGAAATTCTGTGAGCTTTTACTGTTAATTTTTTATCAACTTCTGTATTCCCAATAACTTTTAATAAACTTGTATATTCTCTTTCTTTTACATATGAATCAATATTTTCTTTTAAATAAGCTTTTACAGCTTTTCTTCCTTTAATATTTCTCAATGTTTCATCTGAATATTTAGTTATAAATCTTGGGTTTTTAACTACTCCATTTTCAACTAATGTTTCTAAACTAACTACATCTCCGTCATTAAATTTTTTAACAACATCATTTAATGTAATCACGACAAAATCTTTTTTAAATGGGTGATTAGAAAATCCTCTTTTAGGGATTCTTCTAACTATTGGCATCTGTCCACCTTCAAATATAGGCGATACATATGAACCTGATCTTTGTTTTTGTCCGTTATGTCCTTTACCAGCTGTTTTTCCCCAACCAGTACCATGTCCTCTTCCGATTCTTCTTCTTTCTCTTTTAGAACCTTCGGCAGGTCTTAATTCATTAAGATTCATTTATTTTTAAACCTCCTCTACTTTAAGTAAATAAGAAACTAATTTTATTTTTCCTTCTATATCAGCAGTTTTATTATGAACTGCGCTTTGACTGATTTTTCTTAATCCAAGTGATTTAACAGTCGCAACATGATTAGGCTTTCTTCCATTAATTCCTTTAACAAGTGTTACTTTTATTTTAGACATTAATTTTACCTCCTAACCTATATTATCCTAAAATTTCTTCAACTGATTTTCCTCTAAGTCTAGCTACTTCTTCAATTGTTCTTAACTGTCTTAATCCTTCTAATGTTGCTCTTGCAACGTTATCTTTGTTTTTTGAACCTCTAATTTTTGTAAGTACGTCTGTTACTCCTGCTAATTCTAATAATTCTCTTGCTGCAGAACCTGCGATAACTCCAGTCCCTTTAGAAGCTGGTTTTAATAATACAGATGTCGCATTAAATTTACCAATTTGTTCATGTGGCAAAGTTCCACCTTTTAATGATACTGTTACTAAATTTTTCTTAGCACTTGCAATTGCTTTTTTTATTGCATCAGGTACACCATTTGCTTTTCCAAGTCCGATACCTACTCTACCTTTTTCATCACCAACTGCTGCTAATACTGAAAATGATATTCTTCTTCCACCTTTAACAGTTTTTGATACTCTGCTTATTCTTAACAATTTTTCTCTAAATTCATTGTCTTTATTATCTCTTGAATCTCTATTCTCTCTCTCTCTTGCCAAAGTTATTTTCCTCCTTTTCTCCTAGAATTGTAATCCTGCTTCTCTTGCAGCATCTGCCAATGCTTTAACCCTTCCTGTGTAAATATATCCCGCTCTATCAAATACAACAGTTGTTATTCCTTTATCCAACGCTTTTTTAGCAATTGATTCTCCGACTTTTTTTGCTGCTTCAATGTTAGAACCATTTTCAATTTTTGCATTTTTTTCAATTGTTGATGCAGAAACTAAAGTATTTCCAGTCACATCATCAATTATTTGAACAAAAATATTTTTTAAACTTCTGTACACAGAAAGTCTAGGTCTTTGTGCAGTTCCTGCGATTTTTTTTCTAATACTTTTATGTTTTTTTTGTCTTAATTTATTTCTATCAAGCTTTTTAATCACTAAAATCTACCTCCTATCTTTCTATCCTTTTTTACCTTCTTTTCTTCTAATAACTTCATCAGCATATTTAACCCCTTTTCCTTTGTAAGGTTCAGGTGGTCTTTTTGCTCTGATATTTGCAGCAACTTGTCCGACAAGTTGTTTATCAATTCCTTCTACTGAAATCTTAGTATTTCCTTCCACTTTGAAAGTAATTCCTTCCACAGCTTCGATTTCAACTGGATGAGAATATCCCAACGATAAAGTTAACCCTTTTCCATTAGCTTGTACTCTGTATCCAACCCCTACTAATTCCAATCCTTTAGAAAATCCTTCACTTACTCCAACAATCATATTGTTTAAGTTTGCTCTTGTAGTTCCATGAAGAGCTCTTATATTTGGTAAATCATTTGGTCTTTCAAATGTAATTTCATTACCATCAATATTTACTTTAATTTCACTGCTTAATTCTCTTACTAATTGCCCTTTTGGCCCTTTTACAGTAAAAGTATTTCCTTCCTGCTTGATTTCAACGCCAGCAGGTATAGTTATAGGTTTTTTACCTATTCTTGACATTGTTTATCCTCCTAATTTATAAAATGCGTAAATTACCACACGTAGCAAAGAACTTCTCCACCAACATTATGCTTTCTGCATTCCTTGTCTGTAATAACACCTTGTGGTGTTGAGACAATGGCAATTCCTAATCCACCTAATACTTTAGGTAAACTTTCTACAGATGTGTAAACTCTTCTTCCAGGTTTTGATATTCTTTTTAATCCTTTAATTACAGCTTCTCCATCTACAGTTTTTAAAGAAACAACTATATTTTTTATAGCTCCTTCTTCTTTAATTTCGTAACCGTTTATATATCCTTCATTTTTTAATATATTTGCTATACTTTCTTTAATTCTTGAAAATGGTACTGCAACTTGTGCATGTTTAGCCATGTTTCCGTTTCTGATTCTAGTAAGCATATCAGCAATAGGATCTGTTAAATACATTAATTCTTCCTCCTCTCAAAATTACCAACTTGATTTTTTTACTCCAGGGATAACTCCCTCTCCTGCTAATTGTCTGAACATAACTCTTGAAATACCAAATTCTCTCATATATCCTCTTGGTCTTCCGTTAATTTGACATCTATTTCTAACTCTTGTAGGTGAAGCATTTCTTGGTAATTTAGATAATTCTAAAACTGCTTCTCTATCACCTTTTTTAGCTCTTTCTTTTAACTCAGCTCTTTTAGCTGCATATTTATCAACTGTTTTTTGTCTTTTTAAGTTTCTTTCAACCATTGCTTTTTTAGCCATTGATTAAATTACACCTCCTTCAAAATAATACTATTTTGCAAACGGCATTCCGAATGCTTTTAATAAAGCTCTTCCTTGCTCATCATTTTGTGCTGTAGATACAATTGTAATTCCTAATCCAAAGATTTTATCTACTTTATCAATTTCAATTTCAGGGAATACGATTTGTTCTCTTAATCCTAATGTATAGTTTCCTCTTCCATCAAATCCTTTAGGTGAAACACCTTCAAAATCTCTTACCCTTGGTAATGTGATACTGATTAATCTGTCTAGGAATTCATACATTTTTTCTTTTCTTAATGTAACTTTTGCTCCAATTTTTTGTCCTTCTCTTAATTTAAATCCAGCTTCTGATTTTCTAGCAGCTCTTGCTACAGGCTGTTGTCCTGTAATTTGTGCTAATTCAGCAATAGCCGTATCTATTAATTTAGGATTGCTTACTGCTTCTCCAATCCCCATATTCACTACTATTTTATCAAGTTTTGGCACTTGCATAACATTAGATAAATTTAATTCTTTCAATAATGATGAAACTATTTCATCTTTGTATAATTTTTGTAATCTTGGAATATATTTTTCAGCCATTTATTACATCCTCCTCTCTAAAATATTATATTTCATTACCAGATACAACTGATATTCTTACTTTTTTTCCATCTCTTATTTCTTTTCTTACTCTTGTAGGTTTTCCTGCTCCTTCATCCCAAAGCATTACTTTAGATGAGAAGATTGGCATTTCTCTTTCTACAACTTCGCCTTGTGGGTTCATTGCATTAGGTTTAATATGTCTTTTCTTAATATTTACACCTTCAACAATTATTTTTCCAGTTTTAGGGAATACTTTTAATACTTTTCCAATTTTTCCTTTATCTCCAGTTTGTGTACTGTTTTCATTACGTAACAAATCTTTTGATCTACCACTAATTACAATAACTGTATCTCCAGTTTTAACATGTAATTTTCTAGGTACTGATTTTAAGTTTGGTTTAGCCACGTTTAACTCTCCTTCCTATAATACTTCTGGTGCTAGAGAAACTATTTTCATAAAGTTTTTCGCTCTTAATTCTCTTGCTACAGGTCCAAAGATTCTTGTCCCTCTTACTTCTAATGCAGTATTTAAAATAACTGCCGCATTATCATCAAATTTTATATATGAACCATCTGCTCTTTTTAATTCTTTTCTTGTTCTAACGATTACAGCTTTAACTACATCACCTTTTTTAACGTTTCCGTTTGGTATAGCTTCTTTTACAGTTGCTACTACGATGTCTCCTATTTTACCGAATCTTCTTCTTGATCCACCTAATACTCTAATAACCATGATTTTTTTAGCTCCAGTGTTATCAGCAACATTAAGCATCGATTGTTGTTGAACCATTTAAAATTTCCTCCTCTCAAATATTAACTCATGCTATTTGCCTTTTGTTTTAATATTGAAAATAAAACATTCTTTTTAATTTTATTGATAAAGTCAGAACTATTTAGCTCTTTCTAAGATTGTAACAACTCTCCATCTTTTATCTTTACTTAATGGTCTAGTTTCCATAATTTGCACTTTATCTCCGATTCCACAGTCATTGTTTTCATCGTGTGCTTTATATTTTTTAGAAGTTTTTACTCTCTTTTTATAAAGTTTATGTAATTTCATTGTTTCTTCAACAACTACTACAGTTTTATCCATTTTATTTGAAACAACGATTCCTTCTCTTACTTTTCTTTCGTTTCTTTTATTTTCCACTCTTGATCCTCCTATTTACCAGTTTTTTCAGTTACAACAGTTTTTAATCTTGCTATTGTTCTTTTAACATCTCGTATTTTAGCAGTGTTTTGTAATTGTCCAAGAGTTTTTTGAAATTTTAAATTAAATAATTCTTGTTTCAATTCATTTACTTTAACTTCCAATTCTTCCAATGATAATTCTCTAATTTCGTTAATTGTCATTACTTATCACCACCTACTTCTTCTTTTCTAACAAATTTAACTTTTATAGGTAGTTTATGTCCAGCTTTTCTTAATGCTTCTTTGGCTTTTTCTTCAGATACTCCGCCAACTTCAAACATTACTTTATCTTTTTTAACTACTGCTACCCAACCTTCTGCATTACCTTTACCTTTACCCATTCTTGTTCCTTCAGGTCTTTTTGTATAAGGTTTATCAGGGAATATTCTAATCCAAATTTTACCTTCTCTTTTAAACGTTCTGTTGATTGTTACCCTACAAGCCTCAATTTGTCTTGAAGTAATCCAACCAAATTCTTTAGCGGCAAGTCCAAATTCACCAAAATCAACTTTGTTTCCTTTAGTTGCTACGCCACCCATTTTTCCTCTGAACTGTTTTCTATATTTCGTTCTTTTAGGTATTAACATATTATTCGTTTTCTCCTTCCTTTGTAGTAGAAAGAACTTCACCATTAAATATCCATACTTTTAATCCTAAAGCACCGTATGTAGTGTGTGCAGTAGCTGTTGCATAATCAACATCTGCTCTTAAAGTATGTAGTGGTACTCTTCCTGAAAGTGTCCATTCACTTCTTGCAATTTCGGCACCATTCAATCTTCCCGATACCATAACTTTAATTCCTTTAATCCCAGCTTTTTCTGCTCTTTGAATAGCTTGTTGAACTGCTCTTTTATAAGCAACCCTTTTTTCAATTGCTGTTGCAATGCTTTCTGCTACTAATTGAGCATCCTTATTAGGATTTTTGATTTCTTGTACTTTAATTTGAACTCTTTTACCAGTCAATTTTTCCAATTTTACTTTTAAAGCTTCGATTTCTTGACCTTTTCTACCAATTAAAATTCCAGCTTTTCCAGTTTCTATAATAACTGCTACTTCTGTAGGTGATGTTCTTTCTATTTGAATAGAAGAAATCCCTGCGTGGTAATAGTTTTTCTTAATATATTCTTTTATTTTTAAATCTTCGTGAAAGTTGTTTACGTATTCTTTCCCCTCAGCGAACCATTTTGAATCCCAAGTTCTTGTGATTCCTAATCTTATCCCCCTAGGATCTACTTTTTGTCCCACAGACTTACCTCCTTATTTGTCTAAATTAATCTTCTCTTTCATCAACTTCTACTGTGATATGAGCTGTTGGTTTTCTAATAATATCAGCTCTTCCCATTGCTCTTGGGCTGATTCTTTTTAATACAGGTCCTTTATCAATTAATATTTTTGAAACAAATAATTTATCAGGATCCATATTATTATTATGTTCAGCATTTGCAATTGCTGATCTTAATGTTTTTTCTATGTATAATGCTGCTTTTTTATTTGTAAATTTTAAAATGTTCAATGCTTGCAATGCATTTTTCCCTCTTACAATATCAGCAACTAATCTTGCTTTTTGAGGGCTTAATCTTTGGTATTTCAATTTAGCTACTACTGCCATTCAAAGTCCTCTCCTTTCATCAATGTATGTATATCGGTTATTTTAATTATTTTTTACCTTTTTTAGCGTCTTTTCCATGTCCGTAGAAAGTTCTAGTTGGTGCAAATTCACCTAATTTATGTCCAACCATTTCCTCAGTTACATATACAGGTATATGTTTTTTACCGTTATATACAGCAAAAGTATGTCCAATAAATTGAGGGAATATAGTTGATCTTCTAGACCATGTTTTAATAACTTGTTTTTTACCTCCCAATGCTTCTATTTTTTCTAATAAATATGCATCAACAAAAGGTCCTTTTTTTAATGAACGAGCCATT
>ERZ772921.844-NODE-844-length-18583-cov-5.701371_pt1 | contig 18583 bp, 14 predicted proteins | sample MGYA00512117_ERZ772921 | MGnify/ENA primary metagenome ERZ772921 (study PRJEB29015, sample SAMEA2737944) | human oral metagenome | biome: human oral; feature: human-associated habitat; material: dental | place: China | collected 2150 ...
CACAGGACTTTAATATGAGATACGAACTTATCGACGGACATGGGAACTTTGGTTCGATTGATGGGGATGAAGCAGCGGCAATGAGGTATACGGAAGCTAGAATGGCTAAAATTACTGAAGAGCTGCTTGCGGATATTAACAAGGATACAATAGACTATCGTAAAAACTTTGATGAAAGTTTGGATGAGCCAGTTGTATTGCCTGCTAAACTTCCCAATTTACTATTGAATGGAGCAAACGGTATTGCTGTCGGAATGGCTACAAATATTCCGCCACATAATTTAGGAGAGGTCGTTGATGGAATTGTTGCTTTGATTGATAATCCTGAAATTTCTATTGATGAACTGATTACTTATATAAAGGGACCGGATTTTCCAACTGGTGGTATAATTAACGGGAAACAGGGAATTTATGATGCGTACAGAACTGGACGTGGAAAACTGAGAGTTGCTGGACGTGTGGAAATTGAAACTTCCAAAACTGGAAAAGAATCGATTATTGTTACAGAATTGCCGTATCAGGTAAATAAAGCCAGACTTATTGAAAAAATTGCAGATTTGGTAAGACAGAAGAAAATTACTGGAATATCTGACTTGCGGGATGAAACTGATAGGGATGGTATCAGAATTGTAATTGAGCTGAAAAAAGGTGAGGAAAGTGAATTAATTCTGAACAGCCTTTATAAATTTACTGATTTACAAAATACATTTGGTGTAATTATGCTTGCACTTGTGGATAATGCACCAAGAGTGTTGAATTTAAAGCAGGTTCTTCAAAAATATTTGGAACATAGATTTGAAGTAATTACAAGAAGAACTGAATTTGAGCTGAAAAAGGCTAGAAATAGGGCTCATATTTTGGAAGGGTTCAAAATTGCGCTTGATAATATTGAGGAAGTAATTAGAATTATACGTGCTTCAAAAGATGGAAATATTGCACGTGCTGAGTTAATTACAAAATTTGGATTCTCGGAAATTCAGGCAAAAGCTATTCTGGATATGAGATTACAAAGGCTTACTGGACTTGAAAGAGATAAAATTAATCAGGAATATAACGAACTTATGCTATTAATTGAAGAATTAACGGGAATTTTATCTGACGATTCAAAAATATATGGTATAATTAAAGAGGAGGCACTTAAATTAAAAGAAGATTTTGGTGATGAACGTAGAACTGAAATCAGAAATGCAAGAGCCGAAATTAGTATAGAAGACCTAATTAAGGACGAAGAAGTTGTTGTAACACTTACAGAAAAAGGTTACGTAAAACGTGTAGCAATCGACACTTACCGTTCTCAAAAACGTGGTGGAATCGGTGTAAATGCTACAAATACAATAGAAGACGATGTAGTAAAAGATATGTACATAGCAAAAACTCTTGACACATTGCTTATTTTCACAACAAAAGGAAAAGTATTCAGCATAAAAGTGTACGAAATCCCTGAAACTGGAAAACAGGCACGTGGAAAACTGATTGGAAATATTATAAATCTAGATACTGATGAAAAAGTCAGCACAATAATAAGAGTTCGGGAATTTGAAAAAAATAAAAACTTATTCTTTGTAACACGAAACGGAGTTGTTAAAAAATCTGAACTGACATTGTTTGACAACATTAAAAAAGCTGGAAAACGTGCAATTAAGTTAAATGATGATGATGAAGTCATGTATATTGGGCTTACAAGCGGAACTGGCAAGGATGAAGTATTTGCCGCTACAAGAAACGGTATTGCGATTAGATTCTCTGAAAAAGATGTAAGAAGCATGGGAACTGGAGCGGCTGGAGTAAAAGGCATAACTCTTAGAGATAAGGACAAAATTGTAGGAGCCGCAATTATTAATTCAGAAATGAATAATGATGAAATGAGAATTCTTACAATAACTGAGGAAGGATATGGAAAACGTACTAAGTTATCAGAATACAGACTTACATCTAGAGGAGGAAAAGGAATTATCAATGCAAAACTTAATGATAAAACTGGGAAAATCGTAGATGTAAAAATTGTCACAGAAAATGATGAAATTATGCTTATTACATCAGAAGGAACATTAATTAGAACGAGCGTTAATAACGTGTCAGTAATAGGGCGTTCGGCATCTGGTGTACGAATAATGAAAGTTAGAAATAATGAAAAAATTGCTTCAGTGGTAAAAATTACAGAAGAGCCTGAATTGAGCGAAGATGAACAGTAAATAAGATAAACAAAAAAATTATCATATAGAAGGAAGTGGTTAAAATGTTACAAAAAAAAGCATTATTTTTAGTTACGGCGGAAAACGAAATACAGCCATTGGTTAATTTTGCAAAAGTTTTCAAGCAAAAATATAACGCTGATGTTGACGTTATTTACATTAAGGATGTCCTGAAATATGAGGTATTTCCTGTTAGCATAGAAGGAATGGGACTAAATATTGGAGCAAATTACGCTTTTAAGGAATACAGGGAACTTGAGGAAAAAACTGTAAAAAAATTAAAGGAAAAAATGACTTCTGATATTTCAAATTTTTATACAAAAGATGGTGAGACATCTGAAATTGTACTGGAAGAGTTAAAAAAATATGATCTGCTCGTTCTTGTAAAAAATGAAAAAGTAACTTCAGTACTAAAGGAAATTTTAAGAAGTATTTTCAAACCACTAATTATTTTACCAAATGTGGAAAATTTCAAACTGGACAATTTAATGCTTCTTGATGATGGAGCTTATAACGCAAATAAAACATTATTTACTTTCTTCCATATATTTGGGGAGCAAAAAGTGGATGTATTACGTGTAAATGTTGAAGAAGAGGATGAAAATAGCCTAGCTGAACGTTTTGGGGACAATTACAACCTTATCCACAAAAAAGGAGATACATTCAAGACAATTATGAATGAAGCACAAAACTATGACCTAGTCTTAATGGGTGATTTGAGATACACAGTAATGGTGGAAAGAATTACTGGTAAACTGGGAGTTAGAATACTAGAAAATCTTCAAAAGCCGATTTTTATAGTATAATCTCATAAAATTTAAGAACATTTAACAAAAATACTCAGGCAACTTTTTGACGCTGTCTGAGTATATTTTTTATTTTCTATCTAAAATTTTCCTAGTCATTTCCAAATCTTTTTTTCTCGAAACAACGCCATACTGTTTTTTTATCTCTTCTAGTCTATCAATAATCTTCTGATTCTCTTCCTTTGAAAAGTTTTTTACCGATAAAAAGAATTTCATTGAACCTTCAAAACTTCTGATAGATTTTGTTAAATAAAGGCGTTTTCTAAAAAAAGGAGGTTTTCTAACAATATCATCAAAATCAATAAAGGCAATTTTTCCGCTCTCCTTGTCTATAAAAAAATTTCCTAAACTAAAATCCATGTGGTAATATTCCTTTTCAAAAAAATTTTCTTCAAATTCAAGCCACAAATCAAGCGTTTTATATGTAAGCTGAAAATCATTTTTTTCTATAAGATAATTATAATATGAGATAAAATTACTGTTAAATGTCTTATTTATATTTTCTGAAACAGTCTCTATCTTTATATGAAATGGCGTGTATTTTATAACTTTATATTCTGTTATCTCCATAAAGTTAAGTTCCGGAAAATCCTTTTTCAGATGTTTGGCAATCTCAAAAGAATTTTTCCCCTTTTCCCTTGTAATCCCTAAAAATATTTTTAGCGCTTTCGCATTCCTGTATTCGTAAGTTTTGTAAAAAAAATTTTTTTCATTATCTATATTTAAATTTTTAGTTTCCTGCATTTTCTTTTTTCCTTTATCGTATTTTTATTTTCTTTTCTTTGTCAATTCTAACATATTATATTTTTTATTTCAATATGCCTGCTAACCTATGTAAAAAAATACTAAAGTATGATATAATAACTCTGTATATAAAGAAAAATGAAATATTTACGAAAAAGCCTTAAAAATAGGATGTTTTAGAAGATTTCGGATTAATGGGGATTTAAAAAAGGAGAAAAGATGAAAATATTGGTAATACATACGGCATTCATTGGGGATATTGTCTTGTCTACACCTTTGATACAAAGATTAAAGGACATGTATCCTGAATCAGAAATTGATTATTTAACATTGCCGGCAAATCAGAGCGTGCTAAGCAATAATCCTAACTTGCACGAAATACTGCTTTATGATAAAAAAGGAAAAGACAGAGGAATAAAAGGTTTTTTAAGAGTATTAAAAATATTAAAACAAAAAAAATATGATTATGCTGTGATACCACATAGATTTATAAAATCCATATTGCTTGCAAAATTAGCAAAAATTCCCAATATTGTTGGATTTGATGTAGCGACAGGCTCTTTTCTGCTAAATAAGAAAGTTCATTATGATATGAAAAAGCATGAAGTGGAAAGGTTACTTGATTTGGTGGAATATAAAGGAGAAAAAATTCCAATTAGAATTTATCCTGCAAAAGAAAATTTTATTAAAATTGATAAAATTTTGAAAAATCATGGATATTTTGAAAATCAAGAACAAAAATTAATATTAATTGCACCAGGAAGTCAAAGACCTGAAAAAATATGGCCGATAGAAAAATATCGTGAAGTTATTGAAAAATTGAAAAAAAATAAAAATTATTTTATTGGGATAACTGGATCAAAATCTGAAAAAGAGTTGCTTTTAGATTTTCCAGAGGATAAAAATGTTATTGATTTTCGTGGCGAAATTAATCTTGTGGAATTTGGAGCATTGATTTCAAAAGCTGATATTGTTGTAGGAAATGACAGCTCTCCAGTTCATATTGCCAGCGGATTTGAAAAACCGTTTGTAATTGGGATTTTTGGACCGGGAAAGCGGGCTTTGGGATTTTTTCCCTGGACTGAAAAAAGCAATGTTATTGAAGACAATGAATTTTATGAAAATAACATTGTGAAAATTCCCAAGAAAAGACACGAATACAGAAAAGACTATTACAAAGGTATCCCTTTAATTAGTGCCGACAGGGTCTTTAAGGAAATTATGAATCATCTTGAAATATAGTTCAGATTTATGTAACTGAAATTTAAACTGAAAAAAATTTTAAAAAGGAAAAGAAGGTTGGTATGAATAAAAAAATTAATTTAATTATAAACAGAATAGGATTTGCTTTTTGTCTATTAGTTGGAATGGCCTTATTTTTATCAGAAAAATTTGAAAATAATGTTGCTATACGTGTCTTATCATTAATATTTATAATTGCCATGATTTCAAGGGAAAACAGAAAGACACTATTTAAATCTCTGGATATTGAATTTTCGATAGAATTGCTGCTTTTTATTTTTGTTCCATTTATAATAGCATATTTTGATGGGGGAATAGATACTCGTCTGGATAACTATATTCTTCGTTATCTTATTTTCTTTCCGTTCGTCTTTTTCGTAAAGGATATGAAAAAAGTCATGATTCTTCTAAAAGCCACGCTTTTCAGTGCCACAATAGTGATGATTCTTGCTACTTTCAATTTTATTAAAGACTATAAAGAGTGGGCAAAGCCAGTAGGAATGTATTATCCAAGAATTACTGCTATTTTGACTGTTCAGGATTTTGCAAATATAATGTGCATAATTTTGCTGTTTCTGATGTCTTTTCTGCTATTTTATAGAAATAAGGATAATAAAAAAAATAAAATAATAAAAGTTTTTCTATTTATAATGACGGCGCTGACATTGTTTCTAGTTATTGTAAACAGGTCAAAAATGGTATATATCTGTTTATTGCCTACAGTTTTCTATATTATATTCAAAAAAAGGAAAAGATATATTCTAGTTGCCATCCTCATCTGTCTAGGCGGATATTTCGCCCTTCCAAACTCAATTACAGATAGACTGCAGTACATCGTAAACTATGAAAAGGATCCTTCCAGCAACCTGAGAGTAATCTTTTGGAAAACTGGACTTGAGGCCTTTAAGCAGAAGCCTGTGTTAGGATGGCAATGGGAAGACAGGAAAGATTTTAATCTCAGATATTACAAAAAAATAGGCGTTAGCGAGTATGTTCATGAAAATTTTCTTGACCGTCTGAGTGAATGGCCAATTTATTATGTACATACGCACAGTACTTACCTCCAGTTCCTGCTGGATTTTGGAATCGTGGGAATCCTGTTCCTCGTAATATTCTTCGTAAGCACCTTCATGAAGGCGGCTTCCATAAACTTTTCCAAAAATAAGGAAAATATTGACAGCAGGCTAGTTTCTCTCGAAATCGGTACGAAGGCAGCTCTTGCGGCATGGGCAATACAAGGAATTACTGATATTAACCTGAATAATAAATACATGATTATAACTTCAGTGATATTGCTGTTTTTGTTGAATTATTTATGGAAAGAAAAAATAAAACTGGAAAAGGGACAAGATAAAAATGAATAATTATAAATTTAATATTTCAAAACTTGATAGGCTTAACAAAAAATTAAGGCAAAAACCATATAAATATATATATAAGGAAATGATGCCCAAAAAATTATTTAATAAAATTCAAAACAGAGTTTACTTTATAACTCAAAAAATGGTTGGGGAAGACTGGAATGAGCTTTTAAATGAATATTTTACAAAAGGTATCAAAGCAGAGCAAATTAAGCAAAAAAAATCATTTGAGAATGAAAAAATTATATGGCAATTCTGGGGACAAGGATGGGATTTTGAAAAATTGCCTGATGTAGTGAAAATAAGCTATAAATCTGTACAGAAATATAAAAAGGACTACACGATAATACACTTGGATATGAACAACATAAATGATTACCTTGAGATACCGGAATATATCTTACAAAAACTTGAAGCTAAAAAAATAAATTTTGCACATTTTACAGATATAATAAGACTAGCTTTACTAATTAACTATGGTGGTGTGTGGATTGATGCGACAATCTTGCTTACAGACTATTTGCCGCAGGAATATTTTGAAATGGACTATTTTATGTTCCAAAGAGATGACAGCCTTAGTTTAGAAGAGAAAAAGGACTGGGAAGATTACGATGACTTTTATTTTTCGTGGAATGATGAAATGAAAGTCAGAGTGTTGAACAGCATAATTTTTGCAAAAAAAAACAATGAAGTATTGAAGGTGTTACTAGATATGCTGCTAATCTTCTGGAAACATAACGATTTAGCTCCAAACTACTTTTTCTTTCAAGTGCTGTATACTGAGTTAATCGAAAATTATTACAAGGATAAAAAATGTAAAGTTGTTTCAGATACGTTGACACACGAAATGATAAGAGTTTGGTTTGATAAATTTTCACAGGAAAAGCTGGATGAAATAACTAAAAGAATCAATATTCACAAGCTTACATATAAAATTGACGCTGGAAAACGGGATACAGCAGGAAGTTTTCTGGAACATTTTAAAAAAATGTATGAAATAGACTAAAATAGCTGTATAAAGTGATTAAAATAATATTTTTTACAATATTTCTTCTAAAAAATTCATAATAACATAAATTTTAAGTTCTTAGAGTATTGTAGATTGATATAAAAAAAGAATATTTTATAGTAATTAAGAATGGGGAAAAAATGAAAGTATTGGTATTGCACGGACATCTTAGTATGGGTGGAGAAGAAAGAGTTTTGCTTAGCGTTTTAAAAAATCTGGTGGAACTGAATTATGATGTTGATTTACTTATAACTTGGAATCATGGGGAAAATAACTTATTTGAAAATGAAATTCCTGAAAAGGTAAATTATAAATTTTTATTTGATAACTATAATGGTAAAAATAAACTTATTAAAGAAATTTATCGGATAAGGGCAAAGGCAACTTATTTGAAAAAGGTTGAAAAAATAATAAAAGAAAATAAGTATGATGTTATTATAGATTATTCTTCAAATTTATTGAAATATAATAATTTTGATATAAAAGTGCCTGTATTTGCCTGGATTCATTTCTCACTTACTTTTGGAGAAAAACTAAGTGCAGACAAAATAGAAAAATATAAAAAACAATATAAAAAATATGATAAGATACTGGCAATCTGTGATACAATGAGAGATGAATTTGTGGAAATTTTAGGAATGGATAAAAACAAAGTGGAACTTGTCTACAATCCGATAGATTTGGAAGCTATTCGTAAAAAAGCTGAAAATATTGATAAAAATCATGAAAATTATTTAAAGCAGGACTATTTCCTGCAAGTTTCACGTCTGACAGAACAGAAGCAGCCTGAACATCTAGTAGACATTTATTATAAATTAAAACAGCGTGGAATAAAAGAGAAGCTTTATTTCATCGGAAATGGTGAAAAAGTGGAATTGATTAAACAAAAAATTAAAGAATATAAGCTGGAAGACGATGTGATTCTGCTTGGGCAAATTGAAAATCCGTATCCGTTCTTTAAAAATGCTAAATTATTTGTGCATACTGGAAAGTATGAGGGATTGCCGACTGTATTGCTGGAAAGCCTTGCTTTTGGAACACCTGTGGTGGCCTATGACTGTCCTACAGGACCTAAGGATATATTAGGGAAAAATAGTGAATATGGAGAGCTAATTCCATTAAATGATAAAGATACGTTTGTTGAAAAAGTTTATGAACTGATGAATAAAAATGAAAAATATGAAAATTATAGAAAGCTGTCACTTGTGAGAGCGAATGATTTTTCAATGGAAAGCAATAAAGCAAAACTAAAGGAATTAATTGAAAATATAAATTCCTAAAAATAAATAGCTATTTAGAAAAATGTAAAGAAAGGTTACATATGAGTATAGTAAATGGAATAAAATCCAAAGTAATAATATGGCTGTTTGGTACTAAAAAAAAGCACAGCGATATTGATTTGAAAAATATAAAATCAATACTTTTAAATCCTAAAGACTCTATTGGCGATACTTTAATGTCTTTTTGCTATGCAAGGCAGTTAAAAAAAATGTATCCTGATATAAAGCTAGGAATAGTAGTAACAAATAGAAATCTGGAATTTACTAAATTATGCAATGAAAATGAAAAAATAATAGATATTGCTGTGAAACGGAACGATGTACTTAAAAATCGTAAAAAGTGGGATGTATTACTAGACTTTTTAAGCAAGGAAAATACAAAGCGTATGATTTGGAAAAAAGTATTAAGTCCCAAAATTACAATGATTTTTGGAGAAAGTGACGAAGGACATTATTATAACAGAAAAAATGTAAAAAATTATGATTTTGACTGTACTCCGCCTGTTGAAACGCATATTATAGATTATTTGATAAATTCTGAATTTTCTAAATATTTTGAAATAGAAAAACAAAAACCGCATATTAAACTTTTGGAAAAAGATATTGTAAAAATGGAAAAATTTTGGAAATATGATTCTCAAAAAGTTGAAGATAATAATAAAAAAGTAAAAATTTTATTAGTCCCGCAAGGAAGCGACAGAGAAATGAAGCCAGAAGAAATTGCTGAGCTATTAAATAATATTGAAAATGATAAAATAAAAAATGTGAAAATTATTATGGGTAAAACTGATGGAAGCAAAGAATATTATAAAAAACTAATAAGTTATATAAATAAAGATTTGGACATTTCCTTATCCAACAAATTTAACATTAAAGAATATGTTTTGTTTATGGCGACAGCTGACTTAGTAATAGGAGTGGATGGAGGGGCAGTCCACATAGCTTCTTCACTAAATAAGCCTCTTTTGAGCTTTTACGCAAACAATAAATACAATTTATGCAGATGGTCTCCTAAAACAACAGCTGACAGCCTGCAAGTAATCTCAAAAACCATTGGAAACCACAATCAGACATATAATTTTTCACTGTCTGAAGCAATAAAATGGTTAAATGCTCAAATTGAAAAAATATCTGAAACTAACTAGCCAATATAAATTTATTATTTAAGCATGCTTCAACGCCTCTTGGCAAATACGAGCAAAGCTTAGATATAAAATAAACTGGAAAGGGTTATGCGTTATCCTCGAACTAACGTAAATAATTATATCTGTATGAGGAATAAAAAGAATGAATAAAATAAACTGGAAATTTTATAGACCGTATAGGGACAAACTGGTTGATAAAAAAAATGAAGTGCTAAGCCATATATTTGATAAAAAGAAAAAGAATATTAATCTTATGCCTTCAGAAATAAAGCGTATCTTATTTTTAAGGACAGATGGAAAAATTGGAGATTACATAATAAGCTCCTTCATCTTTCGGGAAATAAGAAAAAATTATCCCAACATAAAAATTGATGTTGTTGCAGACAAATCCCTCGAAAATTTGTTAAAGCTAAACAAAAACATTGATAAATACTACATTCTTGACAGGAAAAAGATGCAGGAGTGGAGAAGTATTGCAAAAACACTTGGGAAAAATAACTATGATGTCCTTTTTGATTCAACTGAAGGGCTAAAATACAAGCAAGTTTACCTTCTAAACAGGGTAAATGCAACCGTAAACGTTGGATACAACAAGGATGGATACCATATTTACAATAAAAACATAAAGCAGAACAATACTTTAAAAATGATTCAAATTTATAAGCAAATGGTGGAAAGTGTAAATATTGAAATAAAAGACACAAAATATGATGTTCCTGTTTCTGAAGAATCAGAAAAGAACATAGCCGCATTTATTGAAGAAAACAATGTAAAAGGAAAGATAATAGCATTAAACTTTTTTGGAGCTTCAAGAGGGAGAAAGATAAACGAGGAAAATGCACTTGTTATAATAAAAAGGCTAGGGGAAATGTACAAGGATTATGCAATTATAATTCTAGATTCGCCAAATGACAGGGAAACAATACATAATATCCTAAAAAAAACAGACAATAAAAATGTTTTATTCTTTGAAAAATCTAGAACCATCTTGGATTCTATATCAATAATTAAGAACAGCGATTTGGTAGTGTCGCTTGATACTTCGATTTTACATATTGCCGAAGGGCTGGATAAGAAAATAATGGCTTTTTATGGTCCGAAGATTAATAAAAATAAATGGCGTATAAGGGAAGAAGGCAATATATTAATTGATTATCCTGAAAATCGTATTAATGATGTAAACTTTGAAAAAATGTTTGATGAATTGTGTCAAAAGAATGCTCTGCCTGCTGTTTAGGAATTAAAAAATATGAAATAGGAGAACGCTGATGAAATTATCCGTAGGAATAATAACTTTTAATGAGGAAAACAGAATTGGTAAAACTTTAGATTCAGTAAGGGGAATAGCTGATGAAATAATAGTTGTAGACAGCGGGAGTAACGACAGGACTGTGGAAATTGCACTTGCGAAGGGAGCAAAGGTTTTTGTGGAAAAGTGGAAGGGATACGGCTCCCAGAAAAATTCTGTTTTAAAAAAATGCAAGGGTGAATGGATTTTGTTAATAGATGCTGACGAAGTAATATCGTCACAGCTGAAAGCAAAAATAAAATCAATTATAAACAGCGAAAACCCATCAGGCGACGTTTACAAAATTAAACTGCGAAATATAGCTTTTAAAAAAGAAATAAAATTTGGCGGATGGGATGACTATGTAATCAGGCTATGGAAAAATGGAAAAGTAAAAATAAATAGCCGTGAAGTTCATGAGCAGTACCAGACTGACAGTCAAGTAAAAAAAATAAAAGAAACGATAATCCATTATACTTATGACAGCATAGAGGAATTCCTTGAAAAGTTAAACAGATATACTTCACAAAGTGCCAAAGAATATATAAAAAAAGGTAAAAATCCAAGTTTTATAAAAATATATTCCAAGATGGTATTCAGGTTTTTAAGGATGTATATTTTCCAGCTGGGATTTATGGATGGCTATGAAGGCTATCTGCTTGCTAAATACAGCTCCATCTATACAATGACAAAGTATACAAAGCTGCGGGAAGAATATTACAATAACTTAGGAAACGACACTTCTCTCGTTATTACTACATACAACTGGCCAAAAGCTCTGGAAGCCTGTCTAAATAGCGCATTAGAACAAACTGTCGCTCCAAAGGAGATTATAATTGCGGATGATGGCTCAAAGCAGGAAACAATAGATTTAGTAAAAAGATTTCAGCAAAGCTATCCTAAGAGCAATATTATTCACTCATGGCAGGAAGATAAGGGATTTCGGGCTGGAATGTCTAGAAACAGGGCAATAAGCAAGGCAACTGGAAACTACATAATAATAATAGATGGCGATTTGATATTAAATAGGCATTTTGTCGAAGATCATATAAAAAATATGCAAAAAGGATGCTTTATTCAAGGCTCAAGAGTGATAACTTCGCCAATTGCGGCAAAGGAAATAATGGAAGGCAAAAAAATAAACCTTTTTACTAAAGGTCTAAAAAACAATATAAATATGGTAAGAAGCAAACTTCTTTCAAAAATTTTTACAAAAGTAGATAGAAATTTACGTGGAATTCGTTCCTGCAACATGTCATTCTTCAAGGAGGACTTAATTAAAGTAAACGGATTTGAAGAAGAAATAGAAGGCTGGGGAAGAGAAGACAGCGAGCTTGCTGTAAGGCTGTTTAATGTTGGATGTAAAAAGAAAAAACTGAAGTTTGAGGCTTTGACTTGTCATTTATATCATAATGAAAATGACAGAAGCAGATTGAAAAAGAATGATGAATATTTGGCAAATGCAATAGAAAATAAAAAAACAAAAGCTAAGAAAGGGCTTGATAGATATGGAAGAAGTAACGCTGGTAATAACTAGCTGTGGAAGATTCGATCTGCTGGAAGAAACGCTTGACAGCTTTTTTGAGCATAATACATATCCAATTAGCAAGATAATAATTACAGAAGACAGTACTGAAGGGAAAAAGCTGGAAAAATTAATTTCAAAATATAATAATAAAAATCAAAATTTTAAACTTATAATTAATGAAACCCGATTGGGACAATTAAAGTCAATTGATAAGGCTTACCGTGAAGTCGATACCAAATATATTTTTCATTGCGAAGATGACTGGAAGTTCTTAAAAAAAGGGTTTATTGAAAAATCAATGGAACTCATGGAGGAAGATGAAAAAATTCTAGTTGTTGGACTACGTGATAAAAAAGATTTTGCAGAAGGTTTTTTCTATGATGAAGACTATATTTCAAAAAATGGGGAAAAATATTATAGTGTAAAAGGTGAAATATTTACTTATAATCCGGCTCTAAGAAGAAAGAAGGATATGGATTTATTTGGGCTTCATGAAAAGCTGGAAAATCAAAGATATGAAGAAGTATTATCTGATTTTTATAAAGATCGGGGATTTAAAACAGTATTTTTTAAGGAACCTTATGTAACTCACATTGGAAATAAAAGACATGTGCATTTTAGCAAAAATCGCAAAAACACTGTATTAAGCTTTAAAATTGACAGATTAGTAAAAAAAATCAGAGCAAAAATTTTAAAACTAAAAGGTAAATTATAATTTTATTTTAATAAATATTTTTTGTATTTTTTAGTTGTTATTTTTTTATATTTCGTATAAAATATAAGTAGAAATATTTGTAATAATTTCATTTTACTTCCAAACTCCTTTAATATCAAACTTAAAGATTAAGCAATCTTTAGCTTGACTGAAATATTTCTAATTTTTGAGTTTGCTTTTAAAATGATTTTATTATATAATTATATTGATTCAAAATTAAAAAGAATAAATATATAAATTCTTTAATTTCTACTGAAACGTAAAATTAATATTTATTAAAATAAAAAATAACTTTTGAAGTAAATATTCTTCGGTATTTAAAATAATTTTACTTATAGTAAATAAAGGATGGAAAAAATGATATATTTATTTTTGATAATAATTCTCTTGTTTTTCATATTTATTATTTATAATAAAACTAGAAAAAATTTCGTTTTGTGCCTTATGTATCACAGTGTTGACAGTGAAAAAGGGAAAGGTGGAATTTTTGTAGATGAATTTCAAGAACATATAAAATGGATAAAAGATAAAAAAACTTTTAAAATGGAAGAATTAAAGAATCTAAATTATACATTGCCACAAAATTCAATATTGATAACTTTTGATGATGGATATAAAAATAATTACACTTTGGCTTTTCCGATTTTAAAAAAATACAATATGAAAGCAACAATATTTTTGAATACAAAATTTATTGGAGAAGATGAGGCTTATCTCAATTGGGACGAGATTAAGGAAATGTATCAAAGCGGATTGATTGATTTTCAGCTTCATACACATTCGCATCAATTAACAATAAAGGATATTGAAGTGCTTGCTTTTTATGATAATGAAAGTTCGCCATATTTTAAAAGAGAGAGCTATAATTTATTTTTTGAAGGAAATTATGATGAAAAAAAAGATATGGAAAAGTTAAATGGACTTCCAGTATTTAAATTAAGAAGTAAAATTTCAATTCCTGGATACAGACCAAAGAAGGATTTTGTACAAAAATATCGAAATATTGCACAACTTCAGGAAAATAATAAATCTGAAAACGAAAAAAAGGAATTTTTGAATAGATTATTTAAAGAAAAGCAAAATGAATTTTTTGACAAAATTAGTGAAGAAGAATTTAGAAAAAATGTAGAATTTGAAATTCTGGAAAATAAAAGGATTATTCAAGAAAAACTTGGAAAAACTCCAGATTGTCTGGCTTATCCTTGGGGACACCGATACAAAGGAAACCGTGAAGATATAAGAAATTTGGGAGTTGATGTATTTATTACTACAAGAAAAGGCGTAAACTCATTAAAACTTAATAAAAACTGGATTTATCGAGTAAGCGGAGATGATTTTGAAAGTTTTGATGAATTTAAAAGGGAGCTAACTGACGGTAGTGGTGTATATTACAGAAAATTACGAAATATTTTTGTAAAAAAACATTAATTAGACAATGGAGAAAAATAATTTGAAATTTATTTAAGCCATTTTTAAATTTAAAAACTAAAAATTCAATATACCAAGGCTTTAGTAAAATATTTTAAAAAGGGTTTACATACAAGTAAATAACGAAAGGCAAATTAAATATATGAAAAAAATAAAATTAGATTTTGGCGGGATTCAAAAACTGAAAAAATATATAAAAAAATATTATATATTAATTATATTGAATATTTTACTAGCAGCAATGTCCTCCTTTGTTTCTTCTGCTCCAATATTACTTGTTCAGAGATTATTTGATAAAGGGATTACAGGAAGGAATGAAAAGGATATTTTGTATGCCGCAGGGGCAATGATACTGCTTGCTGTGATAGGAGCAATACTGATGTATTGGAATACAATTTTTTCAACTTTGATTTCAGCATCTATTTATAAAGATATTGTTACTGATATTTATAACAAGATACAAACTTTGGATATGGAATATTTTGCAGGGAAAAAAATAGGGGATATGATGACACGGGTAATGACAGATCCCAGTAATATAAATTCCATTATACTGGAAGTTTTCAATATGATACCCGAAGTTATAAAAGTAATAGTCTGTATGGGTATAGCATTTTACGTAGATTTTGACTTGACGCTTGGGGTAATGATTGTAACTCCCATTTTAATAGTAACCGTCAGAAGATATGCAAAAAAACTGAAACGTTCCGGTAAGGACAGACAGGAAGCAATCGACAGCTTAAATTCAAAATTACAGGAAACATTGGCTGGAATACGGATTATAAGGGCATTTGCAACAGAAAAGTCTGAAATAAAGGATTTTAACAAAAAAAATATAAATCTAAAGAGAATTGCTATCAGAACCGCCCGATATAATGCAAAAGCCAATTCAATAATGGAAGCCTTGAATTATATAATTGTAGCATTGCTGTTATTATTTGGAGGTTATCGTGTTTTAAGGGCTCATAACTTTACTGCAGGAGATTTTATCACAATAGTAGGTGCAATTTCATCAATGTACACACCTGCAAGACGTGCTATAACTCGATTTAACGCAATAAGTGTAAACTTGTCTTCAATTACAAGAGTTTCAGAAATTCTTGAAGAAATGCCATCTATTGTGAATAATCCAAATTGTATCAAATTTGAAAACTTTTCAAATGATATAAATTTTGAAAATGTTGATTTTAAATATAAAGACAATCCTGAAAAAATATTAAAGAATATTAACTTAACCGTCAAGAAAGGTGAAACAGTTGCCTTTGTGGGAAATTCTGGTGGTGGAAAATCTACACTTGTCAATTTGATTCCGAGATTTTTTGATGTATCTCGTGGTTCTTTAAAAATTGATGGAACTGATATTAGAGACTACGATGTTAAAAGTTTACGAAAAGCAATAGGGATTGTACCACAGGAAACTTTCCTTTTTTCAGGAACTATACTTAGTAACATAAAATATAGCCGTCAAGATGCTACTTTTGAGGAAGTTGTGGAAGCTGCTAAACAAGCTAACGCACATGAATTTATTGAAAATCTCTCTGAGGGATATGATACTGAAATTGGGGAACGTGGTGTCAAATTATCTGGTGGACAAAAGCAAAGAATTGCGATTGCACGTGCAATTTTGGAAAATCCACAAATCTTAATTTTAGATGAAGCAACATCAGCACTTGATAATGAATCTGAAAAGCTGGTTCAGGACGCACTCGAAAAACTTATGAAAGGAAAAACTACATTTGTTATAGCTCATAGGTTGACAACAATCGAAAATAGTAATAAAATAGTAGTGATACAGAAAGGCGAAATAAAAGAAATAGGAAACCATAATGAATTATTAAGTAAAAACGGTATTTACAAAGCATTATATAATAAAAATTTTGATTTAGCTAATAAAAAATAACAAAAAGCATTGAAATTCATTTATATAAATTATATTTTATTTAAACAAATAAAAAGTTAGGAGAAGAAATATGAAGCAAATAAAAAGTGTCATTTTATTCCTAATGTCAGTTGTATTAGTGGCATTTGGAAGCCAGGACTCAAAAAATCCAAAAAATATATTGAAACAGCTGGGAGATGAAACTAAAAAAGTCGGTGACAAAATAAAAGAAGTTAAAAAAGATGATAATACGGCAAAAAATGATGCCAAGAAGGATGATTCAAAACAGCAGCCTGCACAGCAGCAACCTGCCGCATCAGTAAATACGCCACAGTCTCAACAGCCTGCACCAAACACACCTCAACAGCAGGTCGTACCGCAGCAGCCTGTAGCAGATGCTAATCCAAATGCACAAAATCCAAACGCAGCGAATGAAAATGGACTTAATGGGAAAAAATCCAACAAAAGAAACAGAAGAAACAATAACGGCTTATCTAAAGCACCTAAGCATAGCCGTCTGAAAAACAGCGATCCGTCTACAGAAGCGGCTCCACAGGAAAAACCGTCAAAAGTTAAATCACAGGATTCATCTCCAAAATTAACTGGAGGAAGCAGCAGCGGATCTGGAAGCGGAAGCAGTGGTGGAAGCAGTTCAGGAGGTTCGTCATCAGGTGGCGGAGATTCAAGCTCGCCAGAGTAGGACAGCTATATCAGAGGTTTATCTAGCAACTTTTTGTATTTACTGGGGTTAAGCAAAAAATCAAATTATAAAAGAAAGGCAGTGAAATTTTAGTATGTTTAGAAAGAAAAAGGAATTACAGGAAAATATAACCAAGGCAAATATAGATATTTTGGTATCTCTGCTCCCTATGCTGCTTGTGGCATTCTTCATCTATGAAACAACGCCACTTCTAGTAATTTTATCAGCAGTAGGGGCTTCGGAAGCTATAGACGTAATATTTTCATTGATAATACAGAAAAACAAAGGAACGTTAAAGGATCTTTCAGGAATTACAATAGGAGCTTTGACAGGGCTTGTCCTTGCTCCGTTTACACCGCTTTATGTGGCGGCATTTGCAGGAGGAATGGCAACATTATTTGGAAAAGCTGTATACAGGGGAACAGATAAAAAGATTTTTAATCCAGTAATATTAGGAAAATTATTTGTATTAACATTTTTTCCAGCCGTTCTGGCTCCAAATTCACAAGCGTGGACTAATTCACAAGTGATGAAAATTTCAGGACAGAATATAACTGGCCTAACTTCATTTATTATAGTAGACAGAGGAATTATCGGAGAGCTTTCAATAGTTGCCATGGTTATAGGGGCAATATATCTAATCCTTAGAACAAAGATAACATGGCATATACCAGTATCATTCTTTGTTACCATTTTCTTCGGATACTATATTGCAGCGGCTTACAATATCAATGTAGTTACTACTCTTGGAGAAATTATCTTTATGGGGATTTTCGTATTGACAGACAGTTTCACTACTCCTAGACATGGACTAGGAAAAGTATTTTTTGGATTTTTAGCTGGACTTTCTACAATAATATTCTGGTTCTTAGGAATTAATACAGAATCAATTATATATTCAGTATTAATTTTAAACCTTTTTACAAGACCAATAAACACAATATTCAAGCCAAATGTATTTGGTGTCGAATCAGTTTCATTTGCTGAAATAATACAGGGAATTGGTCTTGCAATTATCATTGTGATACTTGTATTTGCTGTTTCGTATTTGCATACCTTTGGATTTGTGCCATATATTGTTTATATTTATGTAGTTTATGGAATATGGCGATTGTACAACAACAGATAAAAATAGGGAAGGCTTTTTATGAACTTTAACTTAAGTTTTTTAGATAAAATAGAAAAAATAAAAGATAAAAAAATAGATATTTTACAATCTGAAAATAATTTTTACCGCGGTGCAATTCCGTGGTTTTTATTATGTTC
>ERZ772921.849-NODE-849-length-18500-cov-4.736351_pt1 | contig 18500 bp, 19 predicted proteins | sample MGYA00512117_ERZ772921 | MGnify/ENA primary metagenome ERZ772921 (study PRJEB29015, sample SAMEA2737944) | human oral metagenome | biome: human oral; feature: human-associated habitat; material: dental | place: China | collected 2150 ...
AAAAATACAATTTAAAAGATTTCAGCGTAGATATAGAAGATTCAACTTTATTAAAAATGGCAAATGATTTTAAAATTCATTTTTCAAAAGAAAAATATCTGAGCAAAACGATAAATTCAGAAATAAAAAATTGGTTCTTAAAAATATTGGATTCTTTCTCAGATGAAGATTTAGAACAACTAAAAACAATGATACACCCCACAGTTGAGTATCTTAAAAATAAAAAATAATAAAATGGAGGATAAAATATGACTAATTTATTAGTAGAAAAACATCTAGACTCGATAATCAAAATAAAGGCTTTTGACAATAATAATAGAGGGATTAAAATATTTACTGGAAGTTTCTACATCCCCCGAGATGTAACTAATAATTATAATTACGCCAATAATTTTTCTTATAATGATAATGAAGTATTCATTGTTACAGCAAAACACGCCATAAAAGATAGCAGAATCGCAAAATTAGAAATATCTTTTTACTTCGATCAAAAGTTATGCTCAAACATAATAAACTTGAATGAATTTATGTGTATAGACATTCCTGAATGCGATGACCTAACGGTAATTCATGTAAAAAAGAAAATATACCATAACTTTTCAAGTAGAATCTTAAAAAGTACAATTTTTTTACCTAGCAAATTTTCTGGGCTTAGCCCTCTTAATTATTGGGTGTGTATTCCAGGATACTATAATGAAAATGTAAATTCTTGTATTTTAGAGTTTGCAACTATATGTTCACGATATAATTCAGATAAATTTTATATAAAAAGCAAGAACATTGTTGAGGGTTACAGCGGTGCCCCAGTATTTATTGAAATCCCCACTAATTTTAATAACAAAGAATCCAGCATTCTATTTTTGATAGGATATGTTTCTAAAAATGTTGGAAATGATAATATCGAAATTGTTTCAGCTGAAAATTTATTATTAATAGACGAAATCTTAAAAAGAAAATATTTATCTTAATTAATTTAAAATTACAAAATTATAAAAAGTTGTGTAAAAAAATGAAAATTTAAAATAATACTTGACAATTTATGAATTATAAAGTACAATAAAGTATATCAATACCTTTGCAGTACTTTAAATAGTACAGGGTTCCGGCCCACGCAAAGGTTTTTTATTTAATAAGGAGATTTGCTTATGAAAAAGGACCACGAAGATTATAAAGTAATAGACATAATCAATAAATTTAATATAATTATTAATTACGGCTCAAATGATGGAGCTTTTGAGGGTCAAGAAATCAGAATTTCTACGGTAGGGGATGAAATTTTTGATTTAGATGGAAAATCACTTGGAAATATCGAAATTATAAAAGATGAGCTAGAAATTACTAAAGTGTATGATAATTTTTCTATATGTAAGAAGATGATTGTTAATGAAATTAATCCTTTTCAGCCAATTACTCTCATAAAAAAGGAAAAAAAAGCTGTTGAATTAAATGTTGAAGAAAAAGATTTTTCTAACATAAAATATTTGGACAGATCTCCTATAAAAAAAGGGGATTGTATAAAAATTTTAAAATAATCATTGACATTTATAACATTTTATATTATACTCATAGTAAGATGACTTTGTCCTTGATGTCCTTAGTTGACATCGGACTACCAAATCTTGCTATTTGTGTAGCAAGATTTTTTATTTATAGGAGATTTTTTTATGGAATATGACAAACCTTTTTTGACTTATGAACAGCAAATAAATAGACTTCGGAGTAGGTATAACATTACCCAGTCTATTGATCCACGGATAGACAAAACTTTACTTGAAAGTATATCGTATTATGACTTGATTAATGGCTATCAAGATTGTTTTATAAATAACCCTGATATAAAAAGTCTATCGTTAATAGATTTATTCTATTTTAAAATGTTTGATATGAATTTTCAGAATATTCTTTTTAAATATAGTGTATTTGCGGAAAATTCATTTAAAACAAAGTTAGCCTACATTTTAAGTAAAAATTATGGAGAACATATTGACAACTATTTAAATATTCATAATTTCTCTTCTTCAAGAAGAAACAGGTCTAGATTAAATTCTACTTTAAATAAAATACGAGATGTATTACTTAAAGATGATGAACCTACCAGACATTATAGAGATAATCACAACCACATACCTGCGTGGATATTATTCAAAAATGTTAGTTTTAACAATTGTATTAATCTACATACTTTTCTCCGAGAAGATGTGAAATTAGCTTTAATAAAAAGATTTTTTGAGGTATCAATTTTTTCTAATGATGATTATTTTAGATTATTTAAAAGTTTCATCAGTATAGTACGAAAGTTTAGAAATAAAATTGCACACAATGCGAAATTTATAACTTACAGAGTTGAGCCGGAATATGAATTAATTCAACACAAGCTCTTCCAACTAAACCCTTATGATTTAATGAGAGGAGAAGATTTTAATACTCAAATAGGAAGAAATGATATTTTTTCGATGATAATATCATTATGTGTGATTTTAGATAATCCATTTCTAGCTAGAACAATGTTATATGAAATTAGAGCAGCTTTGAATACTCCATTTAAAGATTTAGGTGTAGACATAGTTGGAGAATATTTGAAAATAACAAAACTTCCAACTAATTTGACTAACAGAATTGACAACATTAATTTTGAAAAAATTCTTGAAAACCATTTAAAGAAATGGAAAGAAGAGAAAGATTAGTTTAATAAAAAAAATAACCCCTACGGCAATAGGGGCTAAGTAATGTGATATACTACTCACAAACACCAGTAAAAGTATATCACACAAACCTTAAAAATTCAATACAAGGAGTGTGATTTTTTTTATGAGAAATCCAAATGGATATGGCAGCATATCAAAATTAAGCGGGAAAAGAAGAAGACCTTATATGGTTAGGATTACAACAGGTTTTGATGTAAACGGAAAGCAGTTAATGAAAGTTTTGGGGTACTACGGGACACGAACCGAAGCTATGAAAGCTTTAGCGGGTTTTAATGACAATCCTTATAATATTAGTCTAAATGATATTACGCTTAAAGAAGTTTTAGACAGGTTTATGAAAAATAGAAAGGGTACGATTACAGAATCTACTCTAAAAACATATAAAGTTTGGTGCAATTATTTGAAACCGTTATACAATAAAAAAATTAAAGACTTAAGAACATTAGAGCTTCAAAATTTTATAGATAGTTTAGGTCACCTGTCTACTGGAAGTTTAAAACTTGTAAAAACTTTCATAGGAATGCTTTTTAAGGATGCGATGGAGATGGACATAATAGCAAAAGACTACAGCCAGTTTATAAAATTACCAAAGCACAGAGCCAAAATAAAACGAAAAGTATTTACAGATGAAGAAATAGCATTGCTGTGGACGAATGTAGATAGGATTGGCTATGCTGACACGATACTGATTTTAATTTACACAGGAATGAGAATAAATGAATTATTAAAACTTAAAAAAGTGAATGTTGATTTGGGACAGAATATAATCACTGGTGGAAGCAAGACTGAAGCTGGGAAAAATCGTATTATTCCAATACATCCTAAGATACTCCCTTTAATTATAAAAAGGATGGACAATAAAACAGAATATCTCATACCTAACAAAGGGGAAACAAATCATTATGACTACAATAATTTTAGAAAATTTGGGTTCATGAAAATAATGGAAATTCTTGGAATGGAGCACACCATACACGACACAAGACATACTTTTGCTACATTAATAAGTAGTGTATCAAATAATGAAAGCGCAATAACCGAAATAATAGGACATACTAATATGGATATGACTAAAAAATATATACATACAAATATTGAAAAAATAAGAGCGGAAATAGAAAAGATAAATTAAAATCTATAAGCAACAGATATGTAACAAACTGTAAAAAAAATCCCTGATATTTAAGACTTTTGATATATATACTGATTTCTTTTTACTTATCTAATAAAAGTCATAAAAATTCGGTGATAACGATATTCATAGGATAAAGGACTGTTTTATGAAACCGTCATGAAACAGTTCTTAAAAAAAATTATAGGCATCTCACTTTACTGTGAATTACCTATTTATTTTTTAAATATTATTCTTTTCTTTCGGAATCCCTATTCCATTTAAAAATAAATCTATTTCTTTTTCAAGATCCAATACATCCTCCCTCGCATAATGCTCATAATTATTTCCCAATTTTAGTGTTCTTAACACCACTTCCCCAAGATAACTTATTTCAAACATATACTCTTCTACAACTAATTTTGTTTTATTATTTATTTCATCATCGTAAAAATCTATAACCAATGTTACCGTAAAATCTGAAAGATCTTTTAAATCAACTTTCCTGTCATTAACAAAATAATGTAAAATGCTTTGTTTTATAATAAATTCCAAATCGCTTTCAATAAAATCTCGTGGCTTATCCATATTGTGTGCAATATAAACTAACACTTTATCTAAAAATATCGTATCAATCAACTCCTAATTTTTATTTTAATTTTTTTATTTTCAAAATTTACTTTTATCCCTTTGAAAAAAATTCTTTTGCTAATTCTTTTAGAAAAAAAACATCATAAACTCCACATACTTCTCTTGCCGAATGCATAGCAAGCATAGGGACTCCAACATCCACTGAATCTATTCCCAAGTGAGTTGCAGAAATTGGACCAATTGTCGAGCCACCAGGTTCATTTGATTCATTTACAAAATTTTGAATTTTTATATCGGTTCCTTCGACCAATTGCTTAATCACAGAAATTGAATAGGCATCCGATGTATATCTCTGTTTTGCGCTTATTTTCACAGATAAACCTTCATTCATTTTTCCACGGTTTGTTGGATCTGTTTTGGAAATATGTGCGGGATGTGCAGCGTGTGCTGCATCAGCTGAAAGCATAAAAGAATTTTCAATCATTTGTAAAAATTCAATTCTATCAAGTCCCAATGTCAAAGCAATTCTCTCTAACGTATTTAACAAGTAATTGGAATCAGCTCCCTGTTTTGTTGCACTTCCAATTTCCTCATTATCAAATGCGACAAATACATTAATTCTATCCTCATTTTTACTGGCTTCAAAAAGTCCAAGCAGTCCCGTGTAAACTGAAGCCAAATTATCAATTTTAGGCGAAGAAATCATTTCTTCGTTTGCACCCAAAAGGCAACCTTTTTCCCAGCAATAAACATACAAGTCAAAATCAAGAATATCTTCTTTTTTCACATCAACATTTTCCAAAATCAATTTTGTGAGAAATTCTTCTTTTTCAAATTTTTCATTTATAAGAGAAAGCACTGGCAAGACATCATTTTGTCTGTCTATTTTTACTCCATTATTAACTTCTCTATTCTGATGAATTGCTAAATTTGGTATTGTCATAACTGGCTTATCTATTTTCACTTTTATAGTTTTTGGTGCAAATATATTTTCTCCTTTTACAATAAGTCTTCCTGCAATAGATAGCGGTCTATCAAACCAAGTATTTAAAATTGGACCTCCATAAACTTCTGTATTTAATCTTAATATATTTTCTGTTATCATTTCAGGATTCGGCTTAATTTTAAAACAAGGCGAATCCGTATGTGCCGCAAATATTTTAAATCCTTTTTTTATATCAACATTTTTTCCGACTGTAAATGCTATTATCGTAGAGCTTGACTTTTTAAAAAAATATTTTCCACCTTTTTTCAATTTCCATTTTTCTTGTGGCATAAGTCTTAAAAATTTATTTTCTTCTAAAATATCAGAACAATTTTTTACAACATGAAATGTACTTACACTGTCATCAATAAATTCAATAACTTCTCTTCCAAAACTTTTTACTTCCATATCCAAAAATTTCTCTTGAATATTAACCAATTCTTTCGTATTATGTATCACCTGTATGTCCTCCCAATAAATAAATTTCTTAATACTTATATTATACCCCAAAAATCAAAAATTCCTAAAAATTTTTTTATTTAAAAAAAACAGGAATTTAGTTATTCCTGAATTTTTATCTTATTTTTTTTCCACAAATACTTCAGTCGCATTGTTAACTTCTTCTCCAAGTGACACTTTTAACGCAACAATTGCCACTTCAAGTTGACTTTCATCTGGCTCTCTGGTTGTAATTTTTTGCAGCCACATTCCAGGAATTGCTATCATTTTTGCAAAGATGTTATCTAAATGAAAACTTGACCATCTTTGGAACTCATATGAAATTCCTGCAACAAATGGCACAAAGAGTACTCTTGTAATCAATTTATAAAGCACCATAAATAGATGATTTCCCTTTGGCATTGGCAAAATAAAATCTACCAGCGAAAAAACTATTATACTTACAAGCATTACAAGAAGCAAAAAGCTTGTTCCGCATCTTGGATGAAATCTTGTGCAAACTTTTGCATTTTTTGGTGTCAACTCTTTGTGTAATTCATAGTTCATTATACTTTTGTGCTCCGCCCCATGATATTCAAATACTCTTTTTATATCTTTTAAAAGCGAAATCCCAAAAATATATCCCAAAAACAATAATAATTTTATAATAGCTTCTGTTAAATTTTGCATCACAATATTTGAAGGAAATAAAAATCCTCCGACTGCTGATGGCAACCACATAAATACTGCAATACTTACTAGGACTGATGTTAAAATTGTAAAACCAATTTGTTTGTCGCTTAACTCCTCTTCTTCAAGTCCAGCTTGATTTGATGCGAATATAAGCTCACTTGTCCCTATAAACATTGCGTCATAAAGGGAAATAATTCCTCTTATGAATGGAATTTTTACCCATTTATTATTATTTTCTGTCAAAATTCTTTTTTTGTAGACAATACTTCCGTCCTGTTTTCTCACCGCTGTTGCAATTGCTTTAGGACCTCTCATCATGACACCTTCCACAACGGCTTGTCCACCCACTGTAACCCTATTTTCTTTTTGTTTCATTTATTTCTCACTTTCTTAAATTAATTTATTCCCTGTCCAAAGCAGTTTTATTTTTTATTCTTCTCAGAGCTTTACTAATATGAAGCGCTTTAAATTTACTTATGCCTTTTAGTTCTGTTACCTCTTGAACAGAAGCCGCCAAAATAGACTGTACTCCTGAAAATTCTTTTATCAAAGTTTCCTTATCCTTTTTAGTAATTTTTGAAATATTGTTTAATAGCCCGTATCCTCTTGGCTCAATCTTTTCATCTAAATTAATAACGTTAATGTCATATCCCAATAGATTTAAAATTTTTTCATCATCTAACAAATCTTCTTTTGTCAAATTTTTTACTTTATTTACAATTTTCTCAATTTTTACGCAACCTTTTTGATAATCTCTTATGAGTGCTTCAAAACTTTCATTTTTATTGAGCATAATTTCCTCATATTGAATTTTTATAAGCCTGCCTTCAGTCCCTAGCTCAGACATATATTCTTTTAGCTCTTCAGACATTCTAAAAAAAAGTCCATACATTCTAAAACATTCAATAACATCAAATAACATAACTGTATTATCATATTCCAAAATAGATAAATTAGTGCGAATTTTTTCAATGTTCACAGAATATTTTTCAAGTGCCGTTATCGCTTGGGAAGCTTTTGTAAATAAACCGCCTATATCATTTAACAAATATCTGAATTTCCCCAAATATACCGTTATTTTATTTCGTCTTTCAGAAACTGTTATTACCAGATTCCCTTTTTGCTGTGCTATTCTGTGTGCTGCCTGATGCCGTGTACCGCTTTCATCAGTCTCTATATTATAATTTGGCTGCAGCTGGATATTCGCACCATAAATTGTTTCAATATCTTCAGATAAAATTATTGCACCGTCCATTTTGGAAAGCTCGTAGACTCTTTGCGGAGAATACTCGGCATTTAATTCAAATCCACCACCCATAACATCTTTTAACTCTTCAGGATTTCCTAAAACAATCAAAGCTCCAAGTTTTGCTTCTTGGATTCTACCAACGGCTTCTCTTAATTTTGAACCCGGTGATATAATTTCAAATATATATTCTAATATTTTTTTTCTGTTTGTTAATTTTTTCATTATTTTATTTTATCCTTTCAACTAATTCACTTATATTACTGATGTAATTTAGTTTTATTTTTCTTTTGGATTTATTATTTTCTTCGTTTTCCAGCTCTTCTTTATGGCTTTTTGGCAAATAAACTCCTGTGAATCCTAACTTTTCAAGTTCCGTTATTCTATTCTTTATAAACGAAACCTTCCTCACTTCTCCTCTAAGCCCCAGCTCCCCAATTGCCGCTATTTTTTGACTAACAGGCTTTCCACTAATTGAAGACAATAGAGAAAAAACTACAGCCAAATCGGAACTTCTGTCACTTAAATTGATTCCGCCAGGAATATTAATATAAATATCCTTTGAATTTACATCTACCTTCAATGAACGTGATAAAACTGCACTTAAAATTTCAACTCTATTTTTGTCATATCCTTCCACAGTTCTTCGTGGCATTCCAAAATTTGGTGTTCCAAGTAGTGACTGCACTTCAAACAAAAACACTCTACTTCCTTCAAAAACTGGAACTATTATACTTCCGATATTTTTTTCATCTCTGTCACTTATAAAAAATTCTGACGGATTTTTTACTTCACTTATTCCATTTTCCTTTATATCAAAAATAGAAACTTCATTTGTTGACCCATATCTATTTTTTGTTGAACGAATTATTCTGTAATAGTTATTTTCTTCTCCTTCAATCTGCAATACGGCATCAACCATATGCTCCAAAAGTTTCGGTCCCGCCAATTTTCCATCTTTCGTTATATGTCCGACTATGTAAAAGGAAATCTCATTTTTTTTCGCAATTTCAATTATTTTTAACGTAGTTTCCCGAATTTGAGAAACACCTCCAGCAATAGAAGACAAATTTTGTGAATACATCGTCTGAATCGAATCAATTACAACAACTTTAGGTTTTTCCTTCAAAATAATACTTTCGATATTTTCAATTTTTGTGTCGCTCACAATGTACAAATTTTCACTTTTTACATTTACTCTGTCCGCTCTTTGCTTTATCTGACTTGCTGATTCTTCCCCAGAAACATAAAAAACTGCTCCCAATTTTGAATATTCCTGTGACAACTGAAGGAGTAGTGTCGACTTTCCAATTCCAGGACTTCCTGTTACGAGCACCACTTCTCCTTTTATCAGTCCCCCGCCTAAAACTCTGTCAAATTCCTCAAACGAAGTTCTCATTCTAAATTCTTTCTCTATTTCTATCTCTGAAATTTTACTTATGGAAATATCTTGAGATACTATATTTTTAGATGCTTTTAATTCCACTTCTTCTTCAAATGTTCCCCAGGAATTGCAATTTGGACATTTCCCTAGCCACTTTAGTGAACTGTAGCCACATTCTGAACATATAAATTTCATCTTTTCCTTTTTTACTGCCAAAACTCACACCCCCTTTTTTACACATTGAATATTGAACTAAATATTCTTACTTTTTTATTCACTCATTAATTCCACTTTTTCTATTATTTTTTCTTCCACTTCTTTTGTCACAAAATGGCTTAAATCTCCATTATTTTGTGCAACTTCTTTAACCAAACTGGAACTTAAATATAAATATTCTCTTGATGCAGTCAAAAATACCGTTTCATATTCACTTTTTGCAAGTGTCTTATTTGTCAGTGTAAACTGCAACTCATACTCATAATCTGACAATGCTCTAAGTCCACGAATTAGAATATCAACTTTTTCTTGACAAATAAAATCTACCAATAACCCATTGAAAATTTTAACTTCTGCTTCTATATTCTCTTTTTTTAAAGTTTCTTTTATCATCGCAACTTTTTCTTCATCAGAAAACCAGGATTTTGATTTTGAAGAATTTTTAAAAATTCCAATTACCACTTTGTCAAATAATTTTGAAGAACGTCTTATAATATCTAAATGACCTTTTGTTATTGGATCAAAGCTACCTGGATACAAAGCTTTTTTTTTCATAATTGTTCTCCTATTTTTTTAATTTACTCAATTTTTCAAGTGCCTGTTTTGCCGCATTTTTTTCCGCTTCTTTTTTACTCTTACCTACTCCAACACCAAAAACTTCGTCATTCCATTTCACACAAGTTTCAAAAATTTTGTCATGATCAGGTCCTTTTGTTCCAATTAACACATATTCTGGCATTTTTTTATATTTTCCTTGAACAACTTCCTGTAAAATTGTTTTATGATCTCCTGTTCCTTCGATTTCTTCAAGATTGTCTATCTTATTAAGTAAAAATTTTAATGCGACTTCTTTAGCAGTATAATAGTCAGAATCCTTAAAAATTGCACCAATTAGCGCTTCAAACGCATCTCCTAAAATTGATTTTCTGTGTCTTCCACCAGACATAATTTCACCGTTACTTAAATATAAATATTCTCCCAATTCCATATCGGATGAAATTGACGAAAATACTGGTTCACTTATAATTTGACTTTTTAATTTGGCAAGTTCTCCTTCTGTTTTTCCTTCATATCTTTCATAAATATATTCTGTCGTTATTAAATTCAGGACGGCATCTCCTAAAAATTCAAGTTTTTCATTGTTATAGCGCTTCGTCTTTTCGATTTCATTCGAGTATGACCTATGTGTCAAAGCTTTCTCCAAATATTTTTTATTTTTAAACTCATAACCTATCTTCCTCATAAGTTCCTCTGAATCTTTTTGCATCATTCCACCTCCTTAACTTATTAATAGTCAAACTACAAAATAGCAGTTTGACTATAAATTTTAATATTATCCTTTATATTTTCTAAACGCAAGTACCGCATTATGTCCACCAAATCCAAGTGAACTTGACATTCCAACTTCAATATCTCTTTTTACAGCTTTATTTGGCACATAATCCAAATCACAAAGTGGATCAGGATTTTCGTAATTTATCGTAGGCGGCATTATTCCTCTATCAATAGCAAGTGCTAAAAATGCAGCTTCTATTCCACCTGCTCCCCCCAATAGATGTCCTGTCGCACCTTTTGTCGAACTTACTGAAAGTTTGTAAGCGTGTTCTCCAAATGCTGTTTTTATTGCTTGTGTTTCATTTTTATCGTTTGCCGGAGTTGAAGTTCCGTGTGCATTTATATATCCAACTTCTTCAGGTTTTATATTTCCTTGCTCCATTGCCATTTTAAAAGCTCTGGCTGCTCCTTCTCCACCGTCAGATGGCGCTGTCATATGATAAGCATCTCCTGTTTCTCCGTATCCCACAACTTCTGCATAAATCTTAGCTCCTCGTGCTTTTGCATGTTCCAACTCTTCCAAAATTAAAACTCCTGCTCCTTCTCCTAATACAAATCCATCTCTATCCGCAGTAAACGGTCTTGAAGCAGTTTTAGGGTCAGGATTAGTTGATAATGCTTTTAAGTTTGCAAATCCTGCAATTCCAGATGGTGTCACAGTAGCTTCAGTTCCTCCCGCAATCATCGCATCCGCTTTTCCTAATAGAATTGTCTGGAAAGCATCTCCAATTGAGTTTGTCCCTGACGCACAAGCTGTCACTACTGTTTTATTTGGTCCTTTTGCCCCTGTGTAAATTGACGTATTTCCAGACGCCATGTTTGCAATAGCTGCTGGAATATAAAATGGAGACACTCTTTTTGGTCCTCTTGTAACTAATTTTTCCACTTCTTGCTCTATCACATCAAGTCCACCAATTCCTGAACCAATAATTGTCCCAATTCTATCTGCGTTTTCTTCTGTAATTTCAAGTTTTGCATCTTTCAAAGCTTCTTTAGATGCCGCTATTGCAAATTGTGAAAATCTAGCAATTTTTTTCATTTCTTTTTTTTCAATAAACTTTTCTGCCTCAAAATCTTTCACTTCGGCTGCAATATGCACAGGATGATTTGAACTGTCAAATTGGGTAATTTTATCAATTCCACACTCCCCAGCTAATAAATTTTTCCAAGCTTTTTCTCTTCCAGTTCCCAATGGCGTTACTAATCCTATTCCCGTTATAACTACTCTTTTCATCAATACACCTCTCATTTTTATTATTATCAATTTTAGATTTATAATTTAATTATTATCTATTCTTTTACATTTTAACATTTTTTTTAAAATTTTTCAATAAAAAAAGGGGGAAACTCCCCCTTAAAAGTATAAGTCTAAGCAACTATTTAGATTCAATATATTCCATTACATCTTTAACTGTTTTAATTTTTTGTGCATCTTCATCAGGAATTTCTATATCAAATTCTTCTTCAAATGCCATAATCAATTCAACTGTATCTAGTGAATCAGCTCCCAAATCATCAACAAATGACGCATCTTCAGTAACTTGATCTTCGTCAACTCCTAACTGTTCAGCAACTATTGATTTAATTTTATCTAGCATTAAATGCCACCTCCGTTTTAATATTCTAAATTATTATACCAAAAGAATTTAAATTTTGCAACTATTTTAAGAACTTTTTTTAAAAATACTTAATTTTTTAGTACAAATTATAAACTTTCAATATTTTCTACATTTTCAATATTGACAACTTCTATTTCTTTATTAATTTTCTTAATAAGCCCGGCAAGGACTTTCCCAGGTCCAACTTCATAAATTTTTGTTACGCCGTTTTCACTAAGTTTGTTAATTGTATCAACCCATTTTACAGGACCAAATGTCTGATTATAAAGTTCATTTTTTATTTCATTAGATGAAGTCAGAATATTTGCCGTAGTATTAGCCACAATTGGTGTTTTTGCGTCATTCCAGCTATAATTTTCAAACTCTTTTTTCAAAATTTTGGCAACAGGCTTCATAAGCGACGAATGAAAAGGTCCTGACACCGCAAGAGGCAATGCTCTTCTAGCCCCTTTTTCCTTGAAAATTTCCAAACTTTTTTCAATCACATCTTTTTCTCCCGCAACAACTGTTTGTTTAGGCTCATTATAATTTACTGCTTCAATTACTCCATCAATATTATTACAAATATTTTCCACTTCATTTGAAGATAATCCTAAAATTGCAGCCATTGAACCCTCTATTTTAGCCTCGCTCATTATTTTCCCTCTCGCAGAAATCAATTTTAACGTATCAACTTCGTTCAAAAATCCAGCTGCATACAGCGAACTATATTCTCCCAAACTATGTCCTGCAACAAAATCTGGATTTATTCCTTTTTCTTTTAATAATTTTGTTAAAACTACTGAAAATAAAGCTATTGCTGGTTGTGCAAACTTTGTATCTTTTAATTCATCTTTTGTCCCTTCAAATATAACTTTTTTCACTTCTTCATTATTTTCAAAAACTCTGTCTATTATCTTTTTATTTTCACAGCTCACACTGTTATACAAAACTTCACCCATTTTTTCATACTGTGTTCCTTGACCAGGAAATACAAAAGCAATTTTTGACATATTTTCTCCTTAATTATTTGATTTCTTCTGCTTCTTCTATTTCTTCTTCATCATTTTTTTTAGATTTTGATTTTTTAGGAAATTTGTTAAATTTATTTTTGTCAACAGTTTCTTTTACACCAAGTCCTAAAATTACAAGTCCAGATATTAAAAGAAGTATCCAAAATGGTAAGTCTTCCCAAATTAATGATAAATAAGAATAAACTCCCACTCCTACAAAAATCCATCCAAGCACTTTTTTCTTAAACACAAAGTAAATTCCCAAAAGAATCAATATAACTTGATAATTAAAAACATATTTTTGAATTTCTTCAGGAATAAATTGAAGTAAACTCAATATTACTATTACTAATCCCCAAAATATTTTTGAGTTCATAATCATCACCCTTTCTAAAATAATTTTTTTATTTTGACCATTCAAATAAAATTGAACCGTAAGTAAGTCCTCCGCCGAATCCTGTTATTACAATTTTATCACCTTTTTTAAGTCTATTTTGCTTACTAGCTTCATCTATTGCAATCGGAATTGAAGCTCCCGAAGTATTTCCATATTTATTTAAATTTACAAAAAACTTATCTAACGGTTGCTTAAATCTCTTAGCAATTGACTCAATTATTCTTATATTTGCCTGATGTGGTATAAATAAATCTATATCGTCTGCTGTAATATTTTGTTGTTTTAAAACATCATCAACACTTTCAGGGAATACTTTTACCGCAAATTTAAAAATTTCTCTTCCATTCATTTGTAAATATGTCTCTTTATTTTCCAATGCCTCAACAGTTACAACTTTTCTAGAGCCTCCTGCAGGTACAATCAATTCACAGGCGCCAGAACCATCCGCAACCAAATAACTTGCACAAAATCCGCCAGTTTGCACTTCTCCTAATACAACAGCTCCTGAACCATCTCCAAACAAGATACAAGTCCCTCTGTCGCTCCAATCCGTAACTCTTGACATAGTTTCAGCACCAATTACAAGAACTTTTTTATAAATCCCTGATTTTATAAAACTGTATCCTGTCGTAAATGCATAGACAAATCCTGTACACGCTGCACTTATATCAAAAGCTGCAGCTTTTATTCCCAATTTATCTTGAACTAACGCCGCTGTCGACGGCGTGAAATGATCTGGGGTCATTGTTGCAACGATAATCAAATCAATTTCATTTTTATCTATCCCGGCATCATTTATAGCTTTTTTTGCTGCGCAAAATGCCAAATCTGAAGTTGCTTCATTTTCAGAGGCTATTCTTCGCTCCTTGATACCTGTTCTTGTTGTGATCCATTCATCGTTAGTGTCAACTATCTTTGCTAAATCATCGTTTGTCAACACTTTTTCTGGAACATAAGAACCTGTCCCCAAAATTCCTATTCTCATTTTTTTCTCCTTTTATTAAATTTTATAAAACTTGTTATATTTCCCTCTTTATTTTTACAAATTTTAATATTTACACAATAAGTTTATCATAAATTTTAAAATTTTACAACACAATAAATTTTTTAAATATAAAAACTTTTATAAAAGTTTAATTACTTTTTTTAATTTTTTTAGGTCCAATATAACATTCAGTGCTTTAAGAGTTTTAGGATATGTAACGAATAAAATTAATCAATGATTTCTATCACCACTTTTTGCCCGCTAACTTTTTCATTTTGTAACACATACGCATCTAAAAGCATTTCTTTTGAATTTTTTAAATTTTTTTCGTCATTATAATAAATTTCTGCCAATTTTTCTCCTTTTTCCACTTTATCACCAACTTTTTTAAAAATCTTTATTCCGACAGAATGATCGATTTTATCATATTTTGTAGCTCTTCCTGCACCAATTATCATCGCCGCTTTTCCAATTTCTTCAGCTTTTATTTTTGCGACATAGCCACTATTTTGGGAAAAAATTTCCAATTTTTCTTTTGCAGCGGGTAAAATTGAATAATCATTGACTAAATTTTCATCGCCTCCGCTTTCAGCTATAAATTCTTTCAATTTTGAAAGTGCAAGACCGCTGTTTATCACTTCATCAATTTTCCTATATCCATCTTTTAATTCTTTTATTACACCTTTAGCTTTTAACGCAACTGCTGCAATTGTATAAACCACTTCTTTTACATCTTTTGCTCCATTTCCCTTCAATGTTTCTATCGCTTCAATTATTTCAATCGCATTTCCTACTGAATATCCAAGCGGCTCATCCATATTGCTCAAAACTGCTCTTACTTTTCTTTTGAATCCAATCCCAATTTCAATCATTCTTTTTGCCAATTCTCTTGCACGCTCAATATTTTTCATAAAAGCTCCATCACCAACTTTCACATCAAGAATTATCACATCTGACTGAATCGCCAGCTTTTTACTCATTATACTGCTTGCAATTAATGGAATACTTGGAACTGTCGCTGTAACATCTCTTAACGAATACAATTTTTTGTCAAGTGGAACGATTTTATCGCTGTAGCCCATAAGCCCGATTCCAGTTTTACTTGCGATTTTTTCAACTTCTTCTTTTGAACTTGAAAATTTGAACCCTTTTATCGCTTCAAATTTATCAATCGTACCGCCAGTATGACCCAAACCTTTGCCTGATAATTTAGTCGAAGCCAAACCAAGTGCTGCAAGTATTGGCGCTAATACAACGGTTACTTTATCTCCAACTCCACCTGTACTATGTTTGTCGACTAAAAATTTATTAATCTTCTCAAATTTTATAATTTCTCCTGAATCTCTCATTAAAGTTGTAAATTCCAAAAGTTCAGCTTTTGTCATATCATTAAAATATACCGCCATCAGAAATGCTGACATTTGATAATCTGGAACATTCCCTTTTAAATATTCACTCAATAAAAAATGAATCTCTTCTTTTGTAAGTTCTTCTTTTTCTCTTTTTTTCTCAATCAAATCCACTACTCTCATAATTTTTCCTTTCTATAAATTATCTAATTATTTAATTTTTAAAATAAAAAATAAAGTTTTAAATTTTTTAAAAAAATAAGCGAGACCAAAAAGATCCCGCTTTTTTAACTTTTATAATTATATTTTTGGTTTTACAACAATTTTTCCACTTTTAATATCTTGTTTAATTTGTTCAAGTTTTTTAATATTTTCTTCACCAATTTTATCTTTGGTAAATTCAAAATTTGTTGTTCCAATTCCATCTTCTTTTATTCCATATGTCTGAACTTTTGCGGCAAACTTTCCATTTAAAGTTGTTTTAATTTCATCAAAAACTGCATTATCCACATATTTCATCATGGAAGTTAAAATATTTCCTGGATATAGACCGTCTTGATTTGAATCCACACCTATTCCATAAATATTTTTTTCTTTAACAGCTTGAAATACTCCAAGCCCACTTGCTCCAGCTGCGTGATAAACTACATCTGCACCTTGTTGAATCAAAGTTTCAGTTTTAGCTTTTGCCGAAGCTTGATCGTTAAATGCTGATGTTCCACCAATTGTAACTGGTATAACTTTAATATCAGGTTTTACATATCTTGCACCTTGCGCATACCCTGCAAAAAATTTTGCTATCAAATCTGAATTATCAGCACCCACAAATCCTATAGTTCCTGTTTTATCCATCATTGCAGCCAAAGCTCCTACTAAAAATGAACCTTCTTCTTCTTTAAACGTAATCGAAGCTACGTTAGGTTTGCCATTAACTACACTATCAATAATTGCAAATTTTTGCTCTGGAAATGCATCAGCTACTGCAGTTACTGCATCTTGCATTGTATATCCAACTGCAATTATCAAGTCATATTGTCCTTCTTCCGCAAATCTTGTAAGTGCATCCTTTGCTTCTGAATTTGGATCTTTTGGCTCATACTCACTATAAGTTATACCCAATTCTTTTTTAGCCTTTTCAAGTCCTCTAAAAGTTGAATCATTAAAAGATTTATCGCCTTTTCCACCAGTTGAATAAACAACTGCCACACTTTTGTTGGAATTTGTCGAATCAGTTGAAGTTTTTCCATCTTTTACCTGATCCGCTGTTGCAGGTTTATTTCCACATGCAACAATAAACATCAATGCGAGAATCACACTAAAAATCGTCAAAGTTCTTTTCATTTTTTCCTCCTAAATTTACTTCATAATAATACTATTATTATACCTTATTTTTCTCTGTTTTTAAATAACTTTTTTTGTTTTTTTAGTTAAAAAATAATTAAAAAAATAATAATAAAATCAAAATATTCTGAACAAATAATTTTTTTTAATAAAAAAACTATCTCTTTAGATTGAGATAGTTAATTTTTATTATTCAGCAACAAAACTTCCTGCTAATAATGGGTCAATTTTAATTCCAGGTCCCATAGTTAATGAGATTGCAACTGTTTTTAAATATTGTCCTTTAGAAGCTGCTGGCTTTAATTTAACAATTTGATTTAATGCAACTTTAAAGTTTTCTATAATTGCTTCTTTTGAAAAATCAACTTTTCCAATTGGTAAATGAATCGAACCTAATTTATCAACTTTAAATGCAACTTTTCCTTTTTTAAATTCTGTTACAGTTTGTTCAATGTTTGTTGTAACTGTTCCTGATTTAGGGTTAGGCATAAGTCCTTTAGTTCCTAAAATTCTTCCTAATCTTCCTAATTTAGGCATCATATCAGGTGTAGCTATAACTAGATCGAAATCTAGCCATCCACCTTGAATTTTACTGATATATTCATCATCTCCAGCAAAATCTGCTCCAGCGTCTAACGCTTTTTGAATGTTATCTCCTGAAGTAATTGCTAACACTCTTACAGTTTTTCCTGTTCCATGTGGCAACGAAACTGTCCCTCTTACTTGTTGATCAGCATGTCTTGGGTCAACTCCAAGTCTTACAGCTAATTCAACTGTTTCAACGAATTTTGCACTTTTTGTATCAAATACTAATTCCAAAGCTTCCTCTGGAGTGTAAACTTTCATTTTATCAACTTTTTGAGATATTTCATTATATCTCTTACCTTTTTTTGCCATTTATTATTTCCTCCTCTGTGGTCATTGGCTAGAAAACCTTCCACTTCTTCCAATAATGTTTTTTATTTTTTATATATAATTATTCAGAAATTTTAATTCCCATGCTTCTTGCAGTTCCTGCAACAATATTCATAGCTGCTTCAACACTTCCAGCATTCAAATCTGGCATTTTAGTTTCTGCAATTTCTTGTAATTGAGCTTTAGTTATAGTTCCAG
>ERZ772921.850-NODE-850-length-18494-cov-2.743316_pt1 | contig 18494 bp, 9 predicted proteins | sample MGYA00512117_ERZ772921 | MGnify/ENA primary metagenome ERZ772921 (study PRJEB29015, sample SAMEA2737944) | human oral metagenome | biome: human oral; feature: human-associated habitat; material: dental | place: China | collected 2150 ...
CGCCGACATTCCCACAGGCCGCAATGATTTCCCATTCACCTACACCTGCCAGCCCTACTAGAGGTGCGGACCCCCAGAGGCTCTTCGGAGCATAGTGACTCGAAGCTCCTCGTCTTCTCGGTCTTCGAGTACAAGCGTCCCGAGATCGAACTGACGCTTGACGCTCCCAAACCGCCCTTTACCTTCGGGAGCACCCTACCCATCACCGGCTCCGTCCGCACCCTCAGTGGGAGCCCCGTCGCTGGCGCTCGTATCCGCTACCAGCTACAGAGGGTCCGACATCTCTGGAGCCTAGAGTCGAAGAGCGCTGACTCAGACCCTTCGAAGAGTCAGCTTGACTCCGTCGTGATGACTGATGCCTCAGGTCGCTTCACGCTCACTATACCCCTTCCCAAGGATCCCAGAGTGCCTCTAGAGCGAGAAGAGAAGCTCTTCTTCCCTTGGTACCGCTATACGCTCTCAGTGACGGCTACGGATGTCACGGGCGAGACCCACGAAGCCCGCCTAAGCATCCCCTTAGGTCATGCCGTCGGGGAACTAGAGGTAAAGTTGCCCCAGTTCATCGATAAGCAAAGCAGGAAGGCCACCCTCACCTTCACCAGCCCCAGCCTTAAGGAAGGAGCAGAACCACAAATAGTAAGTTACCAGATCAAGCAGAAGGGGAAGACCTTGCTTGAGGGTACTACCCCAATAGATAGCGCCGTCAACCTCGCCTCCGCCCTACGCTCCTCCCCCTCGGGACGCTACGAACTCTCCTACTCCACTAGCTACAGAGACTCCCTCTCCTACGAAGGGGAGGCGGCCTTCTATCTCTTCGACTCTGGACGAGACAAGAAGATAGCCGATCTCCGTACCCCCCTCCTACTCTCCGCAGGCGATAGCACCTACAGCAGTGGGAAGCAACCCATCGTCTACTGGGCGACGAGCCTACAGGATGCCTATGTCTTCTACCACGCCTATAGTCAGAGTGGACCTATCGCTTCGGGGATGCTCCGCCCATCAGCGGGCGTGATCCAGTCTCTCCCTATTGACCTCTCGAAGCTCGAGGTAGAGCCTGAAGAGGTCACCCTACGCCTCTACACCGTACAGAGCGGTCGTCTCCTCGAGGAGACCACCACACTTCGCCGTGTCCAGCCCCATAAGGAGCTACAGATCTCATGGGACAGCTTCCGTGATCGCCTACGTGCCGGAGAAGAGGAGACCTGGAGCTTCACCCTCCGTCGCCCCGATGGTACGCCCGCCGACAGCACGGCTGTAGCCCTCTGGATGTACGATGCTTCGCTGGAGGCCTTCGGCAGTCTCGCCCTGTGGGAGCCTGCCCTACGTCTCTCCGACACCCGAAGCCGTGGACTCCTCGGCAGCTACAGTAGCAATCTCTCGCTACGCACCCGTGGGCTCCTCCCCCAGTCATCTTGGCTCAAACTCTGGAAGAAGGACCAAAATCAAGGGCGCTTCCTATCCCCCTTCCTCCCGAAGGACAAGGACGGGAAGAGCGAAGAAGACCTAGATCTAGAGGACGAACTATCCTCCATCGAAGCGTCGCTCTACGGAAGTGCAGCGGGAATAAATACGATGGAGGTCTTGACAAGTGCAGTTCCAACTCCTAGGCTACTCTCCGCTAGAGCAAAAAAGGAAAGCTTTGATTTCGCCGAGGCTTCCGACTCATCGGACGAGACTCCTCCCCAGGTCAAGCTCCGCCAGGACTTCTCAGAGAATGCCTTCTACCTACCACGCCTCACCACTGACGGGAAGGGTCGTGTCAGCTGGACCTTCCGTGCCCCTGAGCGCCTCTCCCGCTGGCGGTTCATCCTCATGGCGCACAATAAGAGTCTCGACCATCTCTCGACGACCCGCTCCATAGAGACCTACCGAGAGTTCAGCATCCGCCCCACCCTCCCTCGCTTCCTTCGTGAGGGCGATAGTCCTCTCCTCGTCACCGAGATCCGCAACGAGACACAGCAGGAGCAACGGGGGCGCTTCACTATCGAACTCTTTGACCCCACGACCCAAGCTATCCGCCATACTCAAGAGGTAGAGTTCAGCGTCGCCCCCGGCACAGCCTCCCCCATCTCCATGCCCCTCTCGGGCTATGAGGGGCTGGAGTCCGTGGGCATTCGCCTCATAGCTCGAGGGGAGCACTCCTCGGATGGGGAGCAACATCTCCTACCCGTCCTCTCCGAGCGGGAGCGCATCACGGAGACCCTGGCCTTCACGGGACATCGGGCAGGAGAAGAGACGATCTCACTGGCTTCACTCTTCCCCTCTGATGGCTCCTACCCCGAGGCAGGACGCTTCACCCTCACCCTGCAGGGACGGGCGTCGATGCTCGCTCTTACCGCCCTCCCTACCCTAGGCTATAGCAAGGAAGCTTCAGCCTTCTCCGCCGCCTCTGCCCTCTATGCCGAAGGAGTCGCTCGTCGCCTGGCGGAAGATCCTCAGCTACGTAGCTGGGCTGAGGAAGTCCTCGCTAGCTCTGACTCCGTGAGCACGGGCTCGAGCTACGGCAAGCTCCTAGGGCGAGACAGTCTACTTGCTAAGAGTCCTTGGGCTACCACCCTCACCGATGAGCGAGAAGAAGAGCAGAAGCTCGCACGCTTCCTCCTCGCCACAGACCGAGCCACGACCACAGACCAACTCCTCAAGCGCCTCAGTGACCTCCAGGGCGCCGACGGCCTATGGTCGTGGTACCCTGGCATGAAGGGTAGCCTCTATACCACCGAGTACGTCCTACGCATCCTCCTGCGTCTCTCCGCTACCGAAGGGCTGGAGCAAGCCCTCCGTCTCCGCCTCAGTTCGATGATCCGCCGAGGCATAGGAGCGCTCAACGCCCAAGCGGCGAAGGATCTGGCCGAGATCCAGAAGTTCAAGCGGGAGAAGCGGGTCTTCACCCCCCACACGGGCCTAGACTACCTCTACCTCTCGGCGCTAGCGAAGGAGCAGAAGCTTCAGAGCCTCTCCGCCGAGGCCGAGCGTGCCGAGCGCTACTTCCTCACCCAGCTACGGGGCGAAGCACACCGCTTGCCTCTGGACAGCAAGCCTCGTGCAGCCGTTGCCCTCCTACTAGCGGGGGACAAGGCATTAGCCAAGGATCTGGCCGAGTCACTCCGCCAGCATCTCAAGGAGGACGAGACGGGTCTCTTCTTCGCACGCCTACAGTCGGAGGCTTATTCGTGGCTCGATAGAAGCCTGCCCGCCCTCGTGGAGACGATCGAACTCTTCTCCCGTCTCCGCCCGCTCAACACCGAGCATATCGACGGGATGAAGCGCTGGATCATCGCCCAGAAGAGGACGACGGCCTGGAGCTCCGACCTACTATCCGCCGAAGCCATCCACGCCCTTACCCTCGGCGACTCCCCACAGAAGGCGTCAGGTAAAACCCTCCTTCGTGCCGAACTTCCCCTCCTAGGTGCTCCCAGCCTTCAGCTCGAAGGGGAGCGAATCCACCTCACCCTTCCGCTCTCACCCAGCACCCGTCCTGACACCCTCCTTCGTGTGAGTCAGCAGGAGGCAGGTGTCTACTGGGGAAGTGCCACGGCGACCTATGTCCTTCCCACGGCACGCATCGAAGCTCGGGGCAAACAGCTTCGCCTCACCCGTGAGGTCTTCCTCCTCAGGAAGCAAGGAGACCGAGAGGAACTCCTTCCCCTCTCCGAAGGGCACGAACTGCGTGTAGGTGACCGTCTGCGCACCCGCATCACACTTACCCTCGACCGAGCGATCGACTTTGTGAAGCTCTCCGATCCTCGCCCAGGGTACAGCGAAGCGGTACAGCAGCTCCCAGGCTATAGCTGGGGAGGTGGCACGGGCTACTACGTCGAACCGATGGACACCGTCACGAACTTCTACTTCGATCACCTCAACCGAGGTACCTACACGCTCGACTACGATCAGTACGTAGCACGGGCAGGGCGATTCACTGGCACGGTCACTCGGGTAGTCTCCTGCTACGCCCCCGACTTCTCGGCGCACACTGCCGTAGGTCAGAGCGTCTCCGTCAAGCCCCTCCGCTAAGCCCTCTTCCCCGCCTGTAGACAAGGGACTTTCGAGGCCCTCAAAAACGACCCACGGTAGGTCGTCGAAAAAACCTACGGTAGGTCGCCTAACCGATCCACGGTAGGTCGTCTTTGCGACCTACCGTGGATCGTTTTTTGCCCCTCCCTGAGTCGTCACTCTTTGCCACTCTGGGTCGCCCCTTTTCTAGCGGGTAAGTCTACGTACATCCCTTCCGCAGGTAGTCTCTATATTCGGGCACAGAAGGGTGGGACGCTCGTCCGCTATTTTTCCTCATTCTTGAGCGCTGGTTTCCTTCCATCTCCTTCACTCTTCATAAGGGTTCTACAGGCATAATCCTTAAATAATTAATACATATAATAAAGATTATATTTATCTATATTTGCATAAAATATGATAGGTTGATCGTATGGCAAAGAATACGATGGGGACGAAGCTTCCCCGCAAACTAGAGCAGAAGATGCAGATCGTGGGAGAGCAGATCAAGCTCGCCCGACTTCGTCGCAACCTCAGCATGGCTCAGATCGCCGAGCGTGCTACCTGTTCGCCCCTCACGGTCGCTCGTGTCGAGAAGGGTTCGCCCTCAGTATCTATCGGGATCTACGCTCGTGTCCTCTACGCCCTTCAGCTGGAGGATGATCTCCTTCACCTAGCGGGCGAAGATGAATTAGGCCGTCGCCTCCAAGACCTCTCCCTCGTCCAGCGTCGTCGTGCCAGCAAGAAGGAATAAGCCATGCGTACCCTACTCGTCTATGCCGACTTGGATTGGCTTCCCTCCCCCACCTTCGTTGGTGAACTTGGCCACGAATCCCTGCGTGGCTCGGATAGCTACAACTTCTGCTTCAGCAAGGAGTGGCTACAGACCTACGGCGATCTATACCTGAGTGCCGACCTCAACAACTATCCAGGCATCCAGTACACCGCCAGCGATCGGGACATCTTCGGATGCTTCTCCGACGCCCTCCCCGACCGGTGGGGGCGCACCCTTCTCCTCCGTCGGGAGCAGATCTTAGCACAGGAGGAAGGTCGCCCACTGAGGCGACTCTCCTCCTTCGACTACCTGCTGGGGATCGACGACTACGCCCGTATGGGAGCTCTGCGCTTCAAGGAAGAGGAGGATGGCGACTTCGTCAACAGCTCCCCCTCACTCCGCATCCCTCCCCTCACGGACATACGCACCCTCGAGGCTGCGAGCAAGGAGGTCGAGCGAAGCGAACTAGCTAACGAGCTCCCCGACAAACGCTGGATCGCCCAGCTCGTACAGCCCGGCTCTTCGCTCGGGGGAGCTAGGCCTAAGGCGAGTGTCGTAGATACAGACGGCACGCTCTGTATCGCTAAGTTCCCCTCTCGGCGAGATGACTATGATGCGGGGCTGTGGGAGCACTTGTGTCACCAGCTTGCCACGAGAGCAGGGATCAAGACGACACAGACCCGAGTCCTCAAGACAAGCGATGAGTACCACACACTTATCTCCCGGCGCTTCGACCGAACGGACGGAGGGAAGCGCATACACTTCACCTCAGCGATGACCCTCCTCGGACTGCAGGACGGGGATAATGCTTCGAATGACTTCGGCTACCTCGATATCGTGGACTTCATCCTCAGACACAGCGGAGACACGGAGCAGAACCTGAGGGAGCTGTACCGCCGTGTAGCGTTCAACATCTGCATCGGCAATAGCGATGATCACTTCCGCAACCACGGCTTCCTCCTCACTCGCAAGGGGTGGACTCTGTCGCCTGCCTACGACATGAACCCGACGCTTAGCACCCACCAGAGCCTGCTGATCAGTAGCACCACTTCGGAGGCGAACCTCGGCATCTTGCTGGAGGCTTCTGAGGAATATATGCTTCCTCATGAAGTAGCCCGAAGCATCATCGACGAGGTACGGAAGGGGCTCGAAGGCTGGCAAGGTCTGGCCACCCGCCTAGGGATCTCCCAGAGAGAGATCTCCCTCTTCGAAGGTCGATGGACCAGCGGTGTCAAGCTCGAATAAGAAGCAAGAGAAAGCGAGAGGACTTCCTGCGGAAAAAAACAGCCCGCTTCCCCGCCTGTAGGCAAGGGACTTTCGAGGGGGGCAAAAACGACCTACGGTAGGTCGTCGAAAAAACCTACTGTAGGTCGCCTGACCGATCCACGGTAGGTCGCAAAGACGACCTACCGTGGATCGTTTTTTGTGCTCTTCGGAGGGCGTCCACGGGAGGCGGTGTAGCTGGCCTTCGGGAAGAGGGGAAGGAACGTCGGAGTGAGAGCGCTAGTTCGCTCAGCCTCAGTGTTCGGGGCTTTTCACTATCTTTGCAGTACAAACCGTATGGGGATGACCTGGCTTTGACAGCACGAAGAAGTGGTTTGTAAGCATGTAGTGCAAGGCTTGTGAGCACTCTAATCTCATAGAGCAACAATTCAACTGGCGAAAATAACTACGCTCTCGCTGCGTAACCGAATAGAGTAGGTTCGACGCTTCATCACGACGACAGACTGTTGTGACGAGACATCACTCAGGTAGCCGTTCTCACCGAGGCGACTTGATTCATAGTGGTGCCGGAGTATCGGAGACTGGCCCAATGCTTGCCCTTGGCTTGGGAGTGTATTTAGAGGGATAAGGCACTGCCTATGGTAGCCTCAGTCGCGGGCGGTGCACGAAAAGATAAAGTGAGGATAAACATGTAGAAAGCAGATTAGTTCCGTGTTTGGACCGGGGTTCGACTCCCCGCATCTCCACACCCGAAAGCAAGAAGGCGACAGAGCCTCCCACCGAGGAGTGCTCTGTCGCCTTTCGCTTATAAAGGGTATTTTTGCTCTGTTGGGAGCACCTTCGCCCCCTCGCATCACTCGTACTCACCCATCTCAAGATGCTTAGATCACGTCTCCACGGGCTCCTCGCTGGAGCTCTCGCACTTCTCTCGATGCAGTCTATAGATACCCGAGCCTCTGTGCACTCCGATACGCTCACCCTCAGCAAGGGTTGGACCTTCCACGAGGCAGGCAAGAGCGAAGTCTACCCCGCTAGTGTGCCTGGGGTCGTCCAGCAGGACCTCATCCACCTCGGCAAGCTACCCGATCCCTACTTCCGCCTCGCTGAAGACTCCATCCAATGGGTCGGTGAGCGTGACTGGACCTATCAGTGCTCCTTCTCCCTTACCTCGGAGCAACTCCAGCGCCCATCGATACACCTCCTCTTCGAGGGGCTCGACACCTACGCCTCCGTCTACCTCAATGGGACGAAGATCCTGGAGGCGGAGAATATGTTCGTCGGGCACGAAGTGGATGTCCGCCGTTGGGTGAAGGCATCGAATACCCTCGAAGTACGCTTCCGCTCCCCACTCCAAGCTGCCCTTCCCCTCTACGACGCTGCAGGAGGGGTCAATTACCCTGCGGACAATGACCACGCCGAGAAGCATCTCTCTGTCTTCACCCGCAAGGCACCTTACCACTACGGCTGGGACTGGGGCGAACGTATGATCACCATCGGTATCTGGCGACCTGTGCGCTTGCTCCTCAGAGGAGCCACCCACTTCGCCGAACGCCCCGTCATCACTTATCACCCCGAGCGCCGACTGCCCATCGAGGTACGTCTCCCAGAGGGTGCGGTCTCGGGAAGTGAGGCGACTCACCTCAGCTACAGCCTGTATGATGCAGATGGGAAGAAGGTATTCAGCCGAGTAGCCCCCTTAGCAGACTTCGTGAAGCCTACACCGCAGGGCGGACTCCATACCCTCCCCAAGCTCCAGCTATGGTGGCCGAATGGTCTTGGTAAGCCCTACCGCTACGAAGCCCGCTTTGAGCTCCGTCGTGGAGCTCGGGGACGCGTACTTGATGAAACACGCTTCCACGTAGGCTTCCGCACGATCGAACTGGTACGTGAGGAGGATAAGGACGGGCGGAGCTTCTTCTTCAAGGTCAATGGACTCCCCTTCTTCGCCAAGGGAGCGAATTACATCCCTGGGACGCTCCTTCTCCCTACTCGCACCGACGGGGATCGCAAGCAACTCTTTGAGGATATCACCCGTTCGCACTTCAACATGCTCCGTGTCTGGGGCGGTGGTACCTACGAGGAAGGAGCCTTCTATGACGAAGCCGACGCACGGGGGATCCTCATCTGGCAGGACTTCATGTTCGCCTGCACCGCCTACCCTGGTGATGAGGCCTTCCTACGCAATGTCGAGCACGAACTCCGCTACAACATCCGTCGCCTTCGTCAGCACCCCAGCATCGCTACTTGGTGTGGGAATAATGAGATCCGTGAGGGTCTGAATTACTGGGGATGGGCTAAGCGCTACCCCGCCGAAGTGTACCAGCGCTTCTGGCGAGACTACGAAGCTCTCTTCTGCAAACTCATACCCGAGACCCTCCGAGAGGAAGATCCCCTTCGCCCCTATATAGAGAGTAGTCCCGACACGGTGAACTGGGGGCGACCCAAGGAACTCGGCCTTGGAGAGAGCCACTACTGGGGCGTATGGTACGGCCGTGAGCCCTTTGAGATCCTGAGGGAACGCATGCCTCGCTTCATGAGCGAATTTGGGGTACAGTCCTTCCCGATGCTCTCGAGTATCCGACGCTTTGCCCTGCCCGAAGACTATGATCTGGAGAGTGCTGTGATGAAGGGACACCAGAAGAGTAGCATCGGCAATGATGTGATCCTTCACTACATCCGGCAGGACTATCCCGAGCCCCGAGACTTCGAGGACTTCGTCTATCTCTCTCAGGTGATGCAGGGGCGAGGTATCGCCCTTGGTATACGAGCACAGCGAGCCGCTGCTCCCTACTGCATGGGTAGCCTCTACTGGCAGCTCAATGATGCTTGGCCTGCCGTCTCTTGGTCGAGCATCGACTACTACGGCACATGGAAGGGGCTTCAGTACGAGGCGAAGCGTGCCTTCGAGCCCATCATCCTCGTCCCCGACACGGCACAGAAGGTGATCCGCATTGCTCACGACCCGCTACCCAAGGATCGACAAGTGCGCCTCTCTGCCGAGGTACGTACGTTCTCAGGGGCCATCCTACGTGTCCATGTCTTCCCCGAGCAGACGATCGCCCGTGGTGCTGTGGGAAGTATCGCCCTTCCCCTACCTATGGAGCAGCTCATCCAGAGCCCTGAGGAAGCTCGTAGTAGCTACATACTCTATGAGCTACGGGACAAGAAGACGGGAGCGCTCATCTCGCAGTATGTAGACTATGCCGTCAAGACCAAGGCACTGGAGCTTCCCGACCTTCGTGCCTCAGGAGATAAGCCCTCCATCTCGATGACCTGGGTAGGTGACACCCTCCAGATCACGCTGGAGAGCCGACTTCTCCTCAAGGATGTCTACCTCGACCTCGAGGAGGAAGGCTGGCATCTATCGGAGAACTTCTTCGACGTGCTCCCTGGTGAGACCTACGTGGTGAAGGCTACACGACGCACCCCTTCCTCCAGCAAGCGTATCCCAGGGCTCTACCTCCGTGCGATCAACTACCATCCCTAGCCGAAGGGATGCCCTCCATGAGGGAGCGAAAAAGTAACCTACGGTAGGTCGCCGAAAAAACCTACTGTGGGTCGTCTCACCGACCTACCGTAGGTCGCTCATGCGACCCACGGTAGGTTCCCATTGGAGCCCCCGCTAGTCCCGTATCTATACGGCCTAAACAGAGGCAAGTAATCCACCGAAAAAGAAGCCACCCCGAGAAGAGTTCGTTCTTCTCGGGGTGGCTTTTAGTTTCTACTTAGGAAGTAGGGTCTACTTACGGCGAGGCTGTGGTGCCTTCTCAGGAGCGAAGGCCTCGGTGATGGGGAAGCCAATACAGCCCGAAGGATACTGCGTCTTCAGCAGGGCTGCCAGCGTAGCTGCGATGTCGGTGATGTAGGTCTCACGATAGAGATGCCCTGGACGGATGCCATGCCCCATGAAGATCAGAGGGATGTGCGTGTCGTAGGGCGACCATACTCCGTGCGTCGTACCCTGGGGGAGAGCGCCGTTGGAGCGTGAGTACCATCCTGGATCGGGTACGAGGAAGATATCCCCGCTACGACCCTTGCGGTAGCCGTTGATGATACGTGTCTTGATCGCTTCGGGGATGGTAGCTGTAGCCACCTCTTCAGCGGGCACAGCGTAAGCCGTCCCTGGTAGGCGATCACGGAGGGCCTTGCTGACGGCACGAAGGAGGCCCATACGGTCGATGCCGAGCGAGTCGATGCGGTCGTTGTTGAAGAAAGCCTGATAGTTCAGATAGGCCTGCAGTACCTTGACATCCTTCCCGATGAAGGCACGAGCAGCCGAGTCAATGATCTGGCGAGCTTGGTCACTACGATAGGCCTGACCTGGGATCTTATGATCACGGTTGAAGGTCAGGTTGTGTGCAGCAGCGTGGTCTGCCGTCAAGACGAAGAGGTAACCATCACGACCGAACTTCTCATCGAGGTAGCTCAGGAAGTCTGCCAGATCCTTGTCTAGGCGCAGGTAGGTATCCTCGGTCTCCACAGCGAAGGTACCATAGCGGTGACCGACATAGTCCGTAGCCGAGTGGCTCATAGCTAGGAAGTCCGTCTCATCGAGGCGAGCACCTAGGCTCTCACCTTCGATCGCTGCCTTAGCCATCTCGAAGGTGAGGGTATTCCCGAAGGGGGTGGTACGAATGACCCCAGGACCATTCTTCTTAGAGAGCTCAGCAGTATTGAGGGGGAGCGTAGCGGGGAACTTCCCTTCCTTGTCCCAAGGCTGCTCATACTCCGTAGCATCGGCCGTACTCTCCAGATAGGTATTCATCGGATAGAGCGTGCTCCAGCCGTCCTTGAGGAGCTCAGCGACACGACCACGGGCATTGAAGCGCTTGACCCAGTCGGGGAGCTCAGAGCGGTAGTAGGTGCTGGTGATGAAGTTACCCGTCTTGTCGTCGAGCCAATAGGCACCGTTGGTCGTATGACCTGCGGGCAGGATCGAAGCACGGTCCTTGATAGCCACCCCGATGGTGCGGGAGCGGAAGTTCGTAGCGATACGCAGCTCATCGGCGATGGTCGTGGTGAGCAGGTTGCGAGGGGACATCTGTCCGCTGAAGCTATTAGGCGCACCGACGGAGGAGACGGTCGTATCCTGCGTGCAGTAGATGGGCTTACCATCCTTGAAGAAGTCATTACCCGCGATGCCGTGGATGGAGGGTACACTCCCTGTGTGCACTGAGCTGTGACCGATGGCGGTGTAGGCTGGGAGGTAATTGATGCGTGTGTTCTCGCAGTTGAAGCCCTGCGTCATCAGACGCTTGAAGCCCCCTTCGACGAAGCGATGCTGATAGCGGTAGAGGTAATCCCAAGTCATCTGGTCTACCATCATCGTCACGACGATGCGTGGCCGTCCGTGGCGTGGAGCTGCTACGGCGCTGCCTGCTGTCACTAGAGCGAGCATGCCAAGTGCGAGCGAACGGAAATACTTGTTTGGTTTCATAAGTGTATTGTTTGATAGAGGATCTATTGTCTTTCGTTAGGCTTGAAGGCGAAGCTCCACAAGGCTCCAGCGATGGCGCACCTCGCTCATGACGAAGGTGAGGCCAAGTTCTTCTCCTCGGGCACGCAAGAGAGGAATATCTTCCTCATAGAAGCCACTCAGCACGAGGCTAGCACCAGGGAGCATGACAGCACGGTAGCGGGGCATATCCTCCAGCAGGATATTGCGGGTGATATTCGCTAGGATCAGATCATAGCCAGCCTTCCCCTCGAGGGCTGAGGCATCACCACAGATGACCTCATCGATGGAGAGGGAGGAGAGGGTCGCATTCTCCTGGACATTGGCATAGGCCCAAGGGTCGATGTCGATCGCCGTGAGATGTCGAGCTCCACGCTTGAGGGCGATGAGCCCGAGTATCCCTGTACCGCAGCCCATGTCGAGCACACGCCGTCCCTCGACCGAATGCGAGAGGATCCACTCGCCGACGAGTGAGGTCGTCTCATGGTTGCCTGTGCCGAAGGCCATCTTGGGATTGATGATGATCTCCATCCCCACCTCGGGCTGTGAGGCGTGGAAGGGTGCTCGGATGAGGCACGCACCTTCACCGAGGAGAATGGGCTGGAAGTAGTTCTTCTCCCACTCCTCATTCCAGTTGATGTCGGGGAGTTCCTCGAGGCCGAGGGTATAGGCAAAGCCCGCCACGGGGAAGGTGTCTAGTACCTCCCTTGTGCTCTCTGCATCATACTCGTCACGGGGCACAAAGGCTCGGATGAGGCTGGGCTCTTGCTCGAAGCTATCGAAGCCCACCGTGCCGAGCTCAGAGATGAGCCAGTCGGCTAGGTCTTCTTCGCTAAGACCCGAGCCCGTGCTATCATATCGGTAGCTAATGGTCAGCTGTAGGTAGTGCATAGGATCTAATGCTATGGGGGAATTAACCAAGGACTTCACGGAGCACTTCGTCCATGGCCGAAGCCGTGCGGTCAAAGTCCTCCTGAGTATGCGCCATGGAGAGGAAGATACATTCGAACTGGGAGGGTGGCAGGTAGATCCCCCGCTCGATCATCCCACGGAAGTAGCGGGCATAGGTAGCCGTGTCGGCCTCCTTAGCCTCAGCGTTGGAGCTTACGCCCCCAGAGCGGAAGAAGATCGTAGAGAGCGAGCCAACTCGATTGTAGCTCAGGCGGTCGGCGTAGCGGTCGAGTATGGGGCGGATGGTCGCTTCGAAGGCCTGTCCCTTCTCCTCCAGTCGGGTGTAGAAGTCGGGCTCGGCTAGGGTCTGGAGCATGGTGATCCCTGCTGCCAGCGCTAGGGGATTGCCCGAGAGCGTCCCTGCCTGATATACGTCGCCCAGCGGTGCTAAGTGCTCCATGATATCGGCCCTACCTCCGAAGGCTCCCACGGGGAGACCACCACCGATGATCTTCCCGAGGCAGGTGAGGTCGGGGCGCACACCATAGAGCTCCTGAGCGCCCCCACGTGCGGCACGGAAGCCACTGATCACCTCGTCGAAGATCAGCAGGACATCCTCCAGTTCGGTCAGTCGCCTTAGTTCCTCGAGGAAGCTAGGGGCGGGAGGGATCAGCCCCATATTGCCCATGATCGGCTCGAGGATGACGGCAGCCACCTGCCCCCGATATTCCTCGAGGAGTCGGCGGACACTCTCGATATCGTTGTAGATAGCCACGAGCGTATCCTCGATGATATGCTCGGTGACTCCGGCGCTGGAGCTCTGGCCGAAGGTAGCCAGCCCTGACCCTGCGGAGATGAGGAAGGTATCGGCGTGGCCATGGTAACAGCCTTCGAGCTTGATGATCTTATCTCGCCCCGTATAGCCTCGGGCTAGTCGCACGGCGCTCATCGTCGCCTCCGTACCCGAATTGACCATACGCACCTGCTCGACCGAGGGGAAGAACTTCGTGCAGATCAGTTCGGCCATCTCGACCTCTCGGGCATTACAAGCCCCGTAGCTCGTCCCCTTCTCCAGCTCCTGCCGTATGGCTTCCTGAATAGGAGGGAAGGCGTGACCTAAGAGGAGTGGCCCCCACGAACTAATGTAGTCGATGTACTCATTGCCGTCGGCATCGAAGACGTGGGCACCACGTCCATGGTCTATATACAGCGGGGTGAGCCCGACGGCACGGAAGGCACGCACGGGGCTATTGACACCGCCAGGGATATAGCGGGAGGCTCGCTCGAAGAGGGCCTCAGAGGTATCGGTTCTTCTCATGTGGTAGCTATTGGGCGAAGGCACTCGTGAGGTAGCTTCGCCCGTTCTATTCGTTTCTCTTTTACAAAGTTATACCAAAAAGCCGAAGCACCCTCGCCCATCTCTCCTCCTTCCTCGGAGCAAGGGGGAAGGAAGCCACCCCTAGATAGCCCCGAAATAAAACCTACTGTGGATCGCCTCACCGACCTACTGTAGGTCGGTCGACCGACCCACAGTAGGTTTTTTCAGCGACCTACCATAGGTCGCAAAAGTCACCCATTCATGGGTCGCCCGGGTGACCCATGAATGGGTCGGTCGAAGACCCCATGAATGGGTCCCTTCTCCACCCCATGATCACCCCCTCCCAAAGGGTGCGTATCTTTGTCCCCCCGAGGCATAGCCCAGCCTCCCCAAGCTGAGCCAAGGCGAGCGCAACATATCCACCCTTCGGGCGGTTCTCTTTACACTAAGACACAGACATATAGAATAGATGAGACTACTTGCACTAGACATTGATGGGACGCTGATCACCAAGGAGCATGTACTGACCGATACCGTACGTGAGGCCTTGCTCCGAGTCCAGCACGACTATGACACCCGCTTGATCCTCGCTTCGGGTCGCCCTACCCCTGCCCTCCGACAGTTCGCCGAGGCACTTCAGCTAGCCGACAATAAGGGCTACCTCATGCCCTTCAATGGCGGGAAGATCATCGACGCTGCGACGGGTCACGTGCTCAGCTCACAGCTCCTCGACGAGGATCTCATCCCCGAGGTCTATGCGCTGACACAGGAATTCGGCGTGAACATCCTGACCTACACCGAAGAGTGTATCCTCAGCGAGCAGGAGAATGATCCCTACGCTGAGAAGGAGGTCGTCCTCACGGGTATGCCCCTTCGGAAGGTAAGTAGCTTCGTCGGTGCTGTCGATGAGCGTCTTCCCAAGTGCCTTGCCGTAGGCCCGCTGGAGAAGCTTATTCCCCTCGAAGCGGCCATCAAGGAGCGTCTCGGCGATCGTGTAGGGGCATTCCGCTCCAGCGACTACTTCCTCGAGATCGTCCCCCTCGGGGTGAATAAGGGCAGTTCGCTCTCTCGCCTGCTCGATGTCCTCGGCAGGACGACCGCCGACCTCACCGCCATCGGTGACAACTACAATGATCTAGAGATGATCCAGCTCGCTGGTATGGGTGTCGCCATGGGCAATGCCCCCGAAGACATCCGTCAGCAAGCGAACTTCGTCACCAAGACCAACAACGAAGACGGCGTCGCCTACGCTCTCGACCGCCTCTTCTTCGGCAAGTAACCGCCTCCTCCCTCTTTCCCCAACACATCAGTGCCCAGCGTCTCGAAAGAGACGCTGGGCACTGGTAGTTTCTTTGGGAATACCTCAGAGATCTCTGAAGGCTCTAGGAAAGATCGTATCAAAGATCTTGCTATCCTGCATAGTACAAGCCCCTTTTTACATGAATAGCTGATGGGGGTAATCAACGATAGAGAGCCACCCTCTCTTCGTCAGACTTTTTCTCCTCTATAATCATCTTTCTCAATTTTATCTGCATATTACTAGCCCAGACTCTAACAGCCTCAATCGGATGATCCATAAGGGGAGAAATACAACTAAGTCGCCTTTCATAATAAGGCACAAGTGATCCCATCCATTGAGAAGGAATGATATTCTCCATCAAAGAATCAAGAACTTCTTCTTGATCCCCATACCTATCGATCAACTTTAGCACAAAATCAGAGAAATGATCACCTCTTCCTTGATATAGAGGCAACATAGCCATCAATCTTGCGGGAGCTTCATGACGATATTTATCACACCACTGTAAGACTTTTGCCTCACAGACAGGGTCATGAAATAGAGTCTCATTAACTTCCGCTAGCATGAGTGCAGGAATTCCTCCTCGCTGCTTCAGTAGAGCCATAGAGAACACTGACCAAACTTCATCAAAGTAACCCTTGAAGAGAAGGGGTAGGCATTCATATTGTTCTCCGCCGATATAGCCCTCACCTGAGGGATCCGTCAGCAAGGCTGTGCTTATTTCTGTGGCAAACTGAGATGAGCTTCCCCTGCGAAGAAGTTCTACAACAGTAGACCATAAAAGATCTTTATCCTCACAATCTAGTAACTGAGACATACGAACGTGTAATAGGTCTTCCAGGAGTCAAGGAGTCTCTACCTTGCCCTTCTTCAAGCTTTGACACACTTAGCTCTAAGACTACAGGAAGCGAATTAGGCAAGTGCGAGATACGCTTAAGTAGTTCGAATCGTTCTTCATTGACACTGGCTATTCTAGGACAATAGCAACTATAGAAACGCGTAAATTCTTCTACTTCTACCACCCCATCTCGCACCATCTGAAATAGCTCTTCTATATACGAACTATCTAGAGTATAGCCTCGTAAAGCAATACTTACAAATAGGACTGACTTACAGGTAAGTTGCTTCATCTCCTGCCAAGACCACTCAAAGAGCTCTTCTCCCACTACACGCAGGAAACCTATGAGTATACGAGTATCGCCTTTCTCTAAAGTATTTAATGCCTCTATTGAATTAAGGACAAAGGTGCGCTGGTCTGATTCGGAAAGAGATTCAGCCAAAGTTCCACCAAACTGGTAGGCTCCAGTCGAGCTCACCTCATACATTTGGATAAGCATCTCTGTTGTGTATAGTCGATCCTTAGCCATTTCTTTAGCGAGGGCTATATAGCCTGACGTTTCCTTCTTGATCCTATCCTCGTAAGACAAGCCATATCTATAGAGCTTTCTTACCCCAGTATACCTTGAGAGGAAGTCAGTCTTTGTCAGCTTACTCTCCAATGCCTTACACTCACTTAGGAACTTCTCAGGTAACTGTCGATTTCGCCTAGAAATCATTCTCCTCAAAGCGTCACACATCTCATCCCAATCATAGCCAAGATACTTAGCTAAGTCCAAGACGTAGGGCCAAATAAGCCCTCCATACCCCAACTTAGCCCATTCCTCTAGGCTAAGAGAAACTATCTTACACCCATATTGCACCTGCTGCGTATCTCGCATTACAATCTGCATTAAGATATCAAAGCATCCCCTTAGGTATTCTTCAATCTCTTCTTTAGACCTAGGTCGATAGCTCACCAATCGCTCAAGACCACGAACACTTGCTTCACTCGAATAATAGTGCTTTTCGGCACCCAATGCACAAGCTATCGCCTTCAGTAAGAATGGATGTTGATCGGGATGCTTATGCAAGGCCGTAAGGAGTAATAGGCGATCTCTTAGAGGGGCAGCTGTAGCTGGTAAATCCACGGCAAATAGTCCAATAAATCGATCTAATACTCCATACTTTTTAGATCCACCCTCCGCCATTGCCAAGCGTAGCATTATCTGAGCCCCACGCTTAAATAAAGAAGGCTCAAAGCAGAGCTTCTCTGTAACTAGTATAATGTTGTTATACCCCTCGCTCAGTTGCCCTAATTCCTCTGTTCTCATTCCTCCAATCACACTGTCCAGCGTCTGAGCAACTATCTCTGGGCTCACCTCAACAAAGGAGCGGAAAAGTCGTGAGCCTTTCTCTGAGGCAAGCTCTTCGACACAAGCCAAGCGGCTATTTGGGCCTGCCATCTCAGCTAGTAGCTGGCGTGCACGGACGCTCTTCCCCATGTAGCGGAACTGATCACAGAAGGCTTCTGTAAGGGGATACGCAAAAGGAGAAGCTTGAATATCCTGGAGAATCTGAGATAGGCTATCAGGGCTACAAGTAGCAAGCCACTCCCTGAATAGGTAGAGGGCTATGGGGGTGGGGCGAACACCCACGAGACGACCCTTTACCTCGATAATACCCCGCTGTAGGTAAGACTGAATCGTCCTATCAAATACTGCCACCCTCCGCTCGTCATCCCCTGCTACAGTAGCTATAAGTCGATGCTTGGCAATAAATGCCATCTGACCAGCGTGCTCATCCCTATATCCCACGACGCTAAAGAGAGATAGAGCCTGCAGGACAGCACGCTCTTCGCTCTCCTTCTTTACCCCCAAGATCTTATCCATTAGAGAGTCGTCGGTGATAAGACCGCACCCCTGCTCGTTCTTTATCCCTGCAACCAGCAACCGAGCGATCATTGGGACACCTCCAGAGAAGTCTCTGATCTTGTCTAGATCTACCTGACTATTAGGAGAGGGTAACTCCGATAGGATGTGCTCGACAACATCATCATACGCCCGATCCAGCCTCAAGGATGTAGTGCTATCATCGCTTGATTCCTCTAAGGGATCATTATAGACCGTAATAATAGGGTTAGATCCCTGTAGCTCACGCCTACAGTTGATAATCTTCCGGTGGAGCCCTTGGTCACAGTTGTCAAAGACAAGATAAGCCTCTCTGTAATTAGTGAAAAGCCAATCTAGCTTAGCTCTAAAATCATTGAAGTCATGGCTATAGCAGTCGATGTATAGGTAGTGTGTCTTCAGTAAGTCATCTTCCCCAAAAGCTTCATTGACAAGGTGTGTCTTACCCATTCCAGAGAGCCCTAAGAGACGTAGCACCTTCTTATTCTCTAGGATCTGGCTCTTCACCGCTTGTAGCTGGCCATTCCAGAAGAGCTTACCTCCAAAGGAAGTACCTCGTCGCTGCACCTCCCATCTCATGAAGGGCTTAACCTGCTCATCCATGTGCTCTATCGCTACTAGAGCACTAGTCTGAATCGCCGTCTTCAAATCCTCGACAAGGCCTTTCTCTGCCTTATCGTAAGCTTCATCAGTATCAGCCTCACCCTTATCTCGGCTTAGATGAAAGGTGATAGGCCATCTGCGATGGCGGAAGTCAATAGCTAGGAATCGCTTATCATCTTCTTCAGGTGAGCCATTGACCGTGTTCATCACCGTGA
>ERZ772921.852-NODE-852-length-18471-cov-8.289314_pt1 | contig 18471 bp, 15 predicted proteins | sample MGYA00512117_ERZ772921 | MGnify/ENA primary metagenome ERZ772921 (study PRJEB29015, sample SAMEA2737944) | human oral metagenome | biome: human oral; feature: human-associated habitat; material: dental | place: China | collected 2150 ...
CTCAATCCCTCACTCCCGAAGAAAGAGAAACCATGGGACGCCTAACCCAACTCTTGATTGACACCCGCTACCAAGCATGGAAAAATCGTTAATGTATAAAAAAACCTTTTGATACTGCACCTCTTCCAGCTCCTCTAGCGCGATGCGCTCCTTGTCATAATCTGCTGGAAAATGATCCAAGTAGAAGTCCGTCTCTTTCAAAACTCCCTCTTCCATGACCAGTTGCCCCGTATTGCGGTCCTTGATATTGATCACTGTCTGGATATTCTCAGACAAGGAACTCATCATATCCTCTACAAAGATGAGCGAGTAGCCCAGATCCGTTATTTTATTTTTTTGGAAATAGCAGAGCAGATAAAGGATTCAAAAATATAGAATTTTCAAAGTATTAAAAGGAAAATTTCCTTGTTCCATTATACCATAATAGGAACGAGACAGGAGAAAAAAGAGAAAGGTCTGAGACCAATGATCCCAAACCTAATGTCTGCTCTATAGATTATTTCTTTTTCTTGCTATCTTCATAGAGACTAGGCGCAAATGCTTTTGTCACCATGGCCGTCACGAAGCGAAAACCTCCCGCTGCCAGACCAAAGATCGGCGCCAAAGCACGGAAGAAAAAATCCCCCCGCATAAATAAACAAAGCAGACCAGTAATCACAAAGATAGCCAAGCCCTGCACCACAACCACCAATAGTATTTTCTTCATCATTCCCTCGACTTTCTATAGACTATTATAGTATAAGGGGGGTGATGGATAGGGTTAGAAAATTTTATCTTTTGGCTTTGAACTTGGCATTATCGCACTTCGACTTAGTCTTCTTCTTCAAAAAAACGTATGATTCTAAATTTAAAAGCGATAGCTATCGTAAGCCCTACAATGCCACATCCAGATGCTTGAGAGTTAGAATCCAATTCTTATTATTTTTTTCATAGATATAGTTCATGTTTAGCAAATACAAATTTTCACTCTATCACCTTTAAATCTCCACAAGCTCTACCACATCTCTTTTAGTCAGGGGAAGCATATATATTTCATTTTTCAACTTATAAAACAAAAAGTAGCAAAAAAATGAGTAGTAAGTAAGCAACTGAAATAATCAACATTAGAATCTTTAACACTTTATCCAAGCCAGCAAATCTCTCTACAAATCCAACATTAGGTTTATTGGGATTATAATAAACTGTCATAGTGGAACCGATTGGAAAAACTTTCTTCAAATCAAGGTTTTCTCCAAAACCATAAACATACTTAACATCTAAAACATCAGTCTGCTTAGACTTATTTGGGGTTTCCACAAAATATGAATATCCATATTTTTTTCGATAAATTTTCTCATTTACCGTATACTCTACAATTGGTAAAGAAATAGGAACTTCATTTTTGGAATTGTAACCTACTACTCTACCTACAGTTTTAAATGTAGATTTTTTTTTAATATTAATCTCCCGTCTATAGAATAAATACAACACTAGCATTATTAGTAGAAAACTTATTATTAGTATAGCGATTGATACTGTTATTTTAGACATTCGTTTTCTCCTCAGAATTTCATTTTCTTAGTTTATCCATTTCTCTATAGTTCCAAGAATATTATTAATCATTGATGCTAAATGTCCAAGAAGTCCATCTAGTTCATAAATTTTATTTTCGTATTCATTCATTTTATCAATAAGGCGATCCATATTAGTATCAATGGCAGTAATTGTTTTATTTAATTCCTTTTCCACAAGATTACCAACAGGTTGCTTAAACTGAGTTTTATAAAGATTTCCTGTCCAATCGTTACTATCTTCATTTTTCAGTGTGTTTAACGATGTCTTTTCATTATTAAAATCGTTTTTTAACTTTGATAATTCATCATAAATTTTTTTAATTTCTTGAACCTTTGCTACATAACCTGCTTTTTGCTGCTCCACTGAAGCAGCTTGCGACTGTAATGCAGCTATTTGACTTTGTTTAGACATTATTAATTACCCTTTCAGCTATATAAATTCTATCAACTCTTAAAAAGTAACTAGGCAATAATTTTGATTTCCATTTTGCGAGAATCACTCATTTGATTAACAATTTCTTGTTGTTCAGGAGTGATTTCTAACATCATGAGAGTAGCCTGATTTATTCCTAAGTCGCCCCTACTGTTATGATTATAAAAAATGGGTTGTCGATTAAAAACCTTTTGTTCACTATACGACCAACTTAAATAAAAACTTAAGTCACTATCAACAATCATAGAAGTTCTATTTATCAATAAAAATACAGCATATTCTTTTTCATCAAAGGTATAAGTTGCTCCAGTATAATTCATACTGATTTTCCCTTCTACTCCTATAGACGGATGGTCATGAATAATTTTTTCAACAAAATCAATTAATTCTTTTGAATAACCATTTCCAATTTTAGGTCTAACCAATCTAACTTCAATACCAGTCATTAAATTCTCCTTACTCAACATTTAAATTTGAAATTTCTATTTTCATTTTCTTTGGATCATTCATTTTATCTATAACACCTTTTTGTTCTGGCGTGATTTCTAACATCATAAGTGCTACCTGATTTGTCTCCAAATCACCTCTATTATTATGATTATAAAGAACTTTTTGTTTTTCAAAAACTACTTGACTGTCATATGACCAACTTAAATCAAAACTAATACTGCGATCTACGGTTTGAGAACTACGATTCGAGAATAAAAATACAGCATATTCTTTTCCTTCTAAGGTATAGGTAGCATCTGCATAGTTCATACTTGCTTTACCATCTTCGCCCATTGATGGATGTTCTTCAATAACTTGCTTAACATAATTAATTAGTTCTTCAGTATAACCTGCATTCTGGGGAGGTTCAACAAGAGTTAATTGTACCTTATTATTAATACTACTAGTAGATTTTGAACTACTATCACTGGTTGGTGTAGGAGTTGAATTGCTACACGCGGTTAATAATAAACAAAAGGTTATAATAAATAGTTTTTTCATTTTTTCCCTTTCTAAATTTTATCACCATAATTTAAATTGTACGGACGGAACAGTAACATTTAGAGAGAATCCTAGACCAAGAGATGCGCCAATCTCAATTTTATTTGAATGTACACTTATTCTATCATTAATGTCCATAATCTTTTCTCTTGTATACATTAATGTTGCGTCACCTCCCCCTCCTGCTTTGACTCCCGCTCCAATATTAAACAATCTATTCGGTGTCTCCGCAGCATCCGGCTTATATGTGGCGTTTGCAAATCCAAGGTTGATATTAGCATTAGCACTTGCTACTGTTGCCTTACCTGAAAATCCAATTTGAGTCTTCTCTTCAGAATTATATAATGCCACAGTTCCTCCTGCTTGAGGTCCATTTGCAGTTGCATTAGCGTTAACTATTTTAGCAACATTACCATTTGCTGTTGCTCTAGCTGTTGTCGCATCAGCTGATAAAATAAATCCATTTTTCCCAATTCGGTTATCTGTAGATATTGCCGCAAGATCCACCGTTCCTGAAACATCAATTAAATCTCCTGCTTTAGCATGTAATTCACCGCCAGCAGCTCTTGCTTTCCCTTTAACCTTTAATTCACCGTCTTGTACTTTATATTCACCATTTGCACTAAGGGCGTCAGCACCAGCATATGCATACACATCATTAGAAAAACCGATTGCGTACTGTCCTTCCCAAACAGCAGCGCTTCCTGCTCCATATACAAAAGGATCTTCTTCCATTTTCTTTTGAAAAACTGAAGCTTTCCCTTCAATATACCAAGGCTCGCGCTTTAAATTATCAAATTTACTGTCATCATATTTCCCTGATGGTAGCACATAATTATTCATAACTTGGGAAATGCTATTAGAAATATTAGAGAAAGAATCCGTTAAACCGCTAACCTTTTGGTATAATTCTTGATCTTTTTGCTGAAAATCTTGATTAACTTTCTTTAATTTTTTTTCAATATCAGCAAACGCTATCGCGATTGCATCAGTATCTGAATTCTCAACAGTAATAAATTTTCCGGCTTTTTTTTCACAAGCTTCAAGAGAAGTAGCATGGGAATCTATATTTTTAGCAATTTTATTAAGCTCTGATTTTTTGTCATCAACCTTACTATCTAAAACTTTCCCCGTTTCTTCTGATTCAAATTCCAGAAATCCTGATTTTACAGCTTTGGTGAAAGATTCGAGATTTTTAACGGCCTCTACAATAAGATATGCTGTGTTCAAGCTATTCGACTTCATAAAAGTTTTAACTGCTTCAGCACTGTCTCCTCTAAAGCTATTTGTTTGGGTCAAAATTTTTAAAGACTTATAAACTTGGTATAACTGTTTCTCCACATCAGAGTAGGCTGTTGAAACTTCTAACTCAATTGTTGCTACTTTAGAATTATCTAGTTTCATTATTTTCCTCCTGTCAATCTTCCTATAAAATCTTTCCCGGCATACTTAGCATCAACTTTCATCCACTCTGCAATAATAACATCCATATTCTTAATGTCTTGTTCTAACAAACCTTTATATGCCTCAATTATTTTGTTGAAGTCTGTCTCAATTTCTTTTAGCTTCTGAATTGTCTGCAAGTCTAACCCATCAGTATCTATTGTCAATTTAGCTGTTATACCGTCTTTTGCGCTCTTTAATGATTTGATTTCAGATTTTAACGATTCTGGATTAATTAGTATCTGTACCATCATACACTCCTTCTTTTTCTACATTGCAAAACAAGCTGTTTGCTAAAATATTTTCAATAGTATTCCAACATTCTTCTGTTGATTTATTCTTTAAATTTTTATAATAATGAACGTAGTCAATACCAGATATCCACAATGTTACAAACAATTCTGAAAAGAGTCTTGGCATTTGTACTAGCAGATAATCAAATTGCTCTTCCAATTTATTGATATATGAGATGAAATCTTCCTTCAAATAATTAATTCTAACAGAATCTATATTTGAAATTATCATCCCCATATCAGCAGTATCAATAATCATTTGGGGAGAATACTCATGATAAAGTTCATTGATAATTTGATAAGTTAAAAATATATCCTCTAATTTTTCCTTATTATCTGGATTTGTATGAATCAATAATAGTTTAATAAATTCAGGGGATTTATATATCAATTTTTTAGGAACAATATCCTGTCCAGACAACGGGAGAAAAGCAGATTCTGTAAAGGATGCATTGTCAAAACTTTCTACTTTCTCTCTTAACTGACTTTCTAACTCCTCATCAATTTCTCCTAGTGCATGAATATAAAATTCCATCCCTTTAAATAAATAATTTTGAGCATTTTGGACATCTTCAATGGACAATGTTTCTAAATATTTATGAAATTCATCTTTATTGAATCTCTTGTTTTGTGCAATGAATTCTAACAGAGTCAGTTTTAATGCCGAATTATTATCTATATATTGGGTTCTATAATGTTGTATAAACTCATGTTTTAGTTGATTAAATGCCTCATTGGGAACATAATTGATAACTTTAAACAACTTATCTACACTCTCAATAATTGTTGTTGATGTAGCAACAAGTGAAAAAAAAGTATTTCCTGGATTAACATTTATTTCTATATTTTTATGCAGTTGATTTTTAGCAAATTCCTGTTTATAGTATGCCAAAAATATGGACGCTGCTGGGTTTAAATTTAAAACTTCTTCTTTAACCTTATAGAGATTTAGTGAGAAACCAAAATTATAACCAAGCGTTATATAGACTCTATCCTTATCATACTCTTGAACTTGTACAACTATTTTATCATATTTACTCATTGTTTTCCTCCATCACTAGCTTAAATTTGTTATATTCTTTATTGTCAACAAAATAGGCAACATACCTGTCTAAATATGCTTCGCTATATTTTACATTAGCCAAAGCCATAATTTTCTGATCATTCAATCTAGCTTCTACAACTGCATAACGCATTTTCTTTATAAAAGTAGAAACGCTGTCACTTTTGCTAGATAACGAAGGAGTTGACATAATCAAATTATAAATTCCAATTTTGGGTCCTTGAGATAAAATATATGAAATTTTCTCAACTAAAGTAGAGTCTTCTTGAACGATATCTCCTATCTCATCCCAAATTATAATAGCAGGAATTTGCAAAATTTCACCTAAATCAACATTCTCATTAACTAGATTATATATACTATTTATCAGATTCTTTCTTCCTACAAGATTTTCAGGGAGCCGGCTTCCACTGTACTCCGATTGATTTTTTGAAACGCTAAAAATATAACTATCGTATTCTTTACTATATGCATAATTCAAGACAACTTTTATCATATTCACATTCTGATTCTTTTGTTCGAATATATACAATAGATTGCCTTTATTAAAATCCCAAACAATCGGTTCAACATTCTCAATATCTAACCCAATCGGCATATATCCTTGAGAATAAACTTTTTTTACATTTTCTCTGCTGTAGAAGTCTGTCTCTGTCAACTCCTCTGGCACCATCGGGATGGCACTTGGGCGCTGTCCGGTCCAGGCTTCTTGGAGGGAAGCGACTGCTTGGCGTAGGTTGTTGAGAACTTGGGTGTCATTGGCTCCATAAACTGGGAGTGCCAGCTGGATCACATCCACCTCTTCACGTTTCATCAGTGCACGTCCCTTGATGTCTTCCATGGTCATGGCAAGGGGCGTCGAGCCAACAATCGTCCGCACCTCGCTCACATCATTCTGTGGAAGGCTCAACTGGTGCTTGAAGTTCGAGTAGAGTTGAGCCCGAAGGTTGGACTGTCGACTCGCTGTCATCAAGAGATGCACCCCGATGCTGAGACCTTCACGAGAGATGCGCACCAAGAGCTTAAAGAGTTCTGCCTCATAAGTCTCCTCCTTGATGGCCTCATAGCTGTCTAAGAGGATGACAATAGAGGACTCCTGCTGACCACTGGCCTGACGGTAAAGTTCTAAGGTCCCTACACCATAGTCCGCAAGCAGTTTCTTACGACGGTTGAGTTCTTTCTCCATGATTCGTACAAACTTAGAGATCTTCTCCGTTTGGTCCAAAAGCATGGTATCCGCTACCTGTGGAAGTTTAGACAATGGAGCTAAACCATTGGTCCCAAAGTCCATCAAGTACATGGTAAGGTCCTTGGGACTGAACTTTCTCGCCAAGTCCATGGCTGCAGTTTGAAGGAAGGTGGTCTTCCCTGTTCCCGGACTTCCGTAAAGAAGGACATGCCCATCCTTAGAGAGGTTGATAGAGACGGCTTCCTGCTTCTGAGCCTGTGGGATATCTGCCATTCCGAGTAGGACAGAGAGTGTTTTCTCTTGAGCCCAGGCTACTGCTGGTTGCACTTCTTCCAGTTCCTCTAGCGCGATGCGCTCCTTAAGCGGAGGCAACCATGGCTGTGGTACTGGAGGAATTTCTTGTTCCTGACACAAAACCTGGATATGGTGCACAATCGCATCCAACTCTGTCGGAACTTCCTTGATCTCTTCGGCTTCTTCTAAACCAGATAGGTCTTCATTCAAGATTTCATATTGACCCAATTCATTGATTAGATAAATCGTATGGTCCTCAATCCCCATATCATCCTTGTCCGGCTGGTAGTCTGCCCCTGACCAGGCTGATTGGAAGAGTTCATAGACTTCATTATTTCCGACTTGCAGATAAGCACGTCCCGTCTGAGTAATCTCAGCCGCATCTGGTGTATGAAGCATTTCATTGGAATCCGAGCGATCCGCTACCTTAAGGGCAATCTTAAAGCGTGAGTTGGACCAGATCTGGTCATCCACCACACCTGATGGCTTTTGAGTAGCTAGGATCAAGTGGACCCCGAGGGAACGCCCGACACGCGCAATAGATACCAGCTCCTTGATAAAGTCGGGCTGGTTGACCTTGAGCTCCGCGAACTCATCTGAGATGAGGAAGAGATGAGGGAGAGGTTCTGTCGCTTCTCCGTTTTTAAATTTCTTCTGGTATTGATTGATATGGTTGACTTCAAACTCTCCAAAGAGTCGTTCACGGCGATGGATCTCCGCATTGATCGAAGCTAAGGCCCGCATGGATTGGGCACCATCCAAGTTGGTAATGGTCCCCAAGAGGTGGGGCAGGTTTTTAAAGAGATTGGCCATTCCCCCACCCTTGTAGTCAATCAGCAAGAAAGCCACATCATGTGGGTGGAAGTTGACAGCAAGAGACAGGATATAGGATTGGATGGTTTCTGACTTCCCTGATCCAGTCGTCCCTGCGATCAAACCATGAGGTCCATGGGCCTTTTCATGTAGATTAAGCTGAACCAAGTCATCCTGACCTCGCAGACCAATCGGAACAGCCAAGCTCTTGTAGGGTGCGTTCTTTTTCCAACGGCTCGATACCTGCAAGTCCTCAAAGGTCTCCGCACCATACATTTCCATAAAGGTCACGGAATCTGGGATCGAACTCTTAAGGTTTTGGAGGTGATTGAGCGGTGCCAAGGTACGGGCAATCCGCTCCTTATCATAATCTGCTGGGAAATGATCCAAACGGAAGTCCGTCTCTTTCAAGACCCCTTCTTCCATGACCAGTTGGCCCGTATTACGGTCCTTGATATTGATCACTGTCTGGATATTCTCAGACAAGGAACTCATGACATCCTCTACAAAGATAAGAGAACAGCCTAATTCCGTTGGATCTTCGGTAAAGAATTCCATGATCACATGGTCCAAAATCAACTTTTCATCGGTTACTAGAACCACGTAATGGGGATGGAAGAGGGTACTCTCCTTGTGGGATGCTTCTTCCTTTTGGCTACGACGTAGTTTCAAGATTTGGTTCAAACTGTTTAAAACTTGGTCCCGTGTTCGTTGATTGTAGACAAAACCTCGAACATTGAGCTCTTGCAGTTTGGCATGAGGGAGCCAACGCATCCAGGACCATTGTTCTTTTTCCTCTTCCGGTAAGATAGTAATAAACTGCACATCATGATAAGAATGAAAAGTCGCTAGTTGCATCACCAAAAGCTGCAGTTGTTCCAGGACGAGATTTCTAGGTCCAATATACCCAACCGGTCCATGGCTAAGGTTTGCCGGAATCGGCATATCGGGAATTTTTTTGTGACGACTATAGAGAGCGTAACCCTCTTCTTCCAGAGCATCCTTCTTACCGCTGCGCTCTTGTTGACCATATTGCAAGTCATAGCTAGTCGGCATTTTCCCGAGTCCCAAACGATAGTATAAAAAGTCAAAATGCAAGGGAGTTTTTTCGTAAATCCGGTGATTGTAACTCTCAACCAAGTCTGTCAACTCTAATATAGTCGGAAAATGATAGTGCATCCCTTCTTTTTGTTCTCGTTCCAGACGAGTCAATTCCTTGACCTTATCTTTCAGATAAAGACGATAGAGATCGATCCGTTCCTTCTTATCAGCCTTGTACTTTTTACGATTTTTGATAAAACCACGGATAGAAAAAATCATTGTGGTTATGGACATTCCTACTGTCGCAAGAATATAGATCCCTCGAGGTTGGACAAGGGTAATGAGGACAGTGACCCCAATCATCATAAGGGGAGGAATGATTAATTTTAAGAGTTCATCACTGGGCTTACTTGGTTCCTGTCCTGGAGGATTGATCAAGATTTTATCCTCACTCCCACGATAGATGATACGTGGTGAACGGTGATAATCTGGATAATCTTCATAAAAGCCATATCGAGATGGTTCTCTCAGAGTCAGTTGTTTCCCAATTTGGGCAGGCCCCTGAACCCATACTTCATCTGGATAGAGTTTTATTGTCACCGCTCCTAGGCTCAACTCATCTCCAAAACCAATCAATTGCTGGTCCATCTGTTCCAGATGATTATTTCGATAAAATGAGCCTTTTAGTCTAGTTAGCGTCCATTGATTCTGAGATTTTTGGAGTAAGAGTTCAACATCTTCATCTAGTGTGATCAACGCACCTCTTTGAGAACCGATCTGAAACTCTGATAAATCCAAAAGATCATAAACCCTTGGCTCCCCTTCTCGGAGATAAAAGACAACCTCGCCCAAACGTAGACCATCTTTCAATATTCCTGCTTCGTCCTCATACTGATAAAAGACCTCGTCACCGTCAATCTTGAGCTGAATCGGGCTCTCTTGTTGAGAGAGGTAGACTTGTGCCTTTTCAGTAGCCCCAACCAAGACCGTCTTATCTGCACTCAGTTCTACTTCATAACGCAGACCTTGGCTGTAGAAAATGATTTGTTTTTTCATAATTTCTCTCCTTGGTCTACTTTAATTGCTAGAGGAGCTGCTAGGGCTAGATTTCTTCTCAGATGAAGGTTTGCTTTCAGAAGCCTTTTCTTGAGAATTTGGACTAGTAGATGCATTAGAGCTAGAATCACTTGTTAATAGTTCACTTCGGCTATCCCAGTATTTCTTATATTCACTCTCCAAAGTATTCAGTTTACTTTCACGATCTTTTCCTGACAACTTGCCATCTTCACGAACCTGCTTGATTTCCTGAGTCAAAGCATAGAGAATCAAATCACTGTCATTGATCCGCTTCGCTGTATCAAGAGCATCCTCAAAACGATTACGCCCAACTTGAATCCAATAGGTCAGATAGAGTTCATCCGACTTAAGGGTGACATTATTCAAGATGACCTTCTTTTGGTCTGAAGAAAATTCCAAACCTTGAATATAAGAGTAGGCCAACTCATACTTTTGCGTATTAGGAAGACTGGAAGGGGAAATCCCTTCTAACTCTGTAATCACACCACTGTAATCCACCTTGATAAAGGCCGTATCTGCCTGCAACATCTTTTCTTTGAAGGGATTTTGGATGAAAATCAGATAGATCAGAGGAACGATTAACAAAACAACACTCGCTGTCAACCAAATCGTCGCAAGTTTAAATACACGATGCCGTCTACTTGGAACCAAGACCAAATCCGCCTGTTCTTTCGCAGATTTCTCTACATAATACCGTTCCAAAATAGCAACTGCTGTTGCAATATCATCTGCCTGACACAGGTCATTTAAAAAGTCTGGCAAGGTCTCTAATTCTAAGGAACCATTGTAAAGGTCCATAAAATCCAAATCACTAAAGAGGGTCACCGCAAAACACTTAGCCTGACGTAAAAAGTCCTCTGAGGAGACTGCTTGAGGAGTCATGAGGCCTGGTACCCCACGATAGGCAATCTTTGCTTGGGCATCCTTTGTGATAAAAAGATTCATCGGATGCAAAAGAAAGGTCACCGGCAAGGCCAAAGCTGCCTCTAAACCAAAGACATTTAAGGCCAAACGAATCCGCTCTGAAATGGTTCGGCTCTTCACTTCTTCATAACGAAGACCATGAGGCTCTAGCTGATACCTAAACGTCACACTATCCTCATCTGCCTCCATGGTCTGTTCCAAAAAGAGCGGATGATGCAAATCCAAAAGCAGGAGCTCCCGCAAATCCTGACTCGCTACATCTGAGCGCTTAAGGCTCAATTGCCAAGTTGTTTCATTTTTTTCATAGATAAATGGCTGCTCGCCAAATACAAATTTTTCCTCAGTCACCTATATCTCCTCTATCTCTACTAAATCTCCTGTCGTCATTGGATAATCCGACAGATACTTACCCTCATCAAGCAACAAGCCCTTATTAACAACTCGTAGTTGATACTTCTTGCGCTTGTGGCCCCCATTAAAAATCGTATCCATTTCTCGAATCAAGCGACGGACTTCAATCCGACGTGGAATCCGAATATCCACATCCCTTTCTTTCAGGCGTAGGGTAATATTGATATGTTGCTCCACTTCTTACATGCCTCCTGTATCTGATTTATCTTTTTTCTCACAAAGTTACCTTGATGGATTTACTAAAAGTTTAATCCATCCCCTCTACCATCACGCGATAACTCATCACAGCGGTTGCTCCAAAAAGCAAGAAAATTAATGCTATATAGAATATCTCTGGAAGAAAGTCACTTAATCCACTTTTTTCTACCTGGCCTATATTTGTTTGAAATTTAGCTATTTTTTTTGAATTTGGTTGAAACAACTGCTCTTCGGGAGTTTTTTTAACTGGTCCCTGTATAGCAGAAAACAGTTGGCCCCTTTCTGTGATCAACTGTTCCTCTTGATACTGCTGTATATCTTGCAACTTCTTTTGAGTCGCTTCGTTAAAAAGCTCCTTGATTTGTTCAGATTGCAATCCAAATTTTAATCCCTCTTTCTTCTCGAGTCGGGAGTCATCAATCTGGAGACTATTATCCTTCAAATCATCTGCAGCAGCCATTGAGACTGCTGCACATGCGACTAAGGTAAGAAGTAAAAGAATTATTTTTTTCATTTCCTATTCTTTCTCAGTTTGAAATACTTGAGGCCAAAAGCTTCTTTCTTTGATAAAAATATTCATAACAAGTAATCCAGCTACGACAATCGTCATTGCAACAAATGCTAAAATGTTTGCTGGTTGCCCATCAAAATATCCTGAGAGTAATGCTTCTAATATTGATAAAGCATTGAGATTTTTGATAAAGGCTGGGAAACCTGTTAGACTGGCCGTCGTCCCAATTGCATTCGATAGATAGACAAAGCTAATCATCATAAAGAAGGCAAGACCCATTCCAATCACTCGGAAATGTTTAAGCAATAAATACTGGCCTTGAATCAGTACTAACGTAGCTAAAACAATCAGCAAGACCCATGACGGTTGGTATTCACGGCCAACATGAAGCTGTGCACTCGATACAATACCAACCACTAGACCAACTACTACAGCCAAAATAGAGAGTAGCCCAACTGTCATAATATCCGTATCATGTAGCTTATCTAGTTTGAACTTATCTTTAACTTTGCGAATAACATTTTGAGTTGCAAATAGGTAGGCTGTAAAGAGACTAATAATCTCCAATAGCAAAATCCATGTAAACGGACGGTAAACATTGACAGTCGCTTTTACTGAAGTAGAATTTTGAGCAACAGGGTTGGATAAGAAGTTGAGCAATACGTCGTTTGGTACCCCATTTTCATAGGCATTATTCAAAACCTTCACGAAGGATTCTACAAAGTTTCCATTATTAGTCAATTCTTCATTAAACTGTGTCATCAAAGATTCTGCATCCTGCGACAACTTTTCAGTACTTGTTTGAGCGTTTGACAATTCACGATTGAAATTACCTAAAGTCTCATTAACAGACTCAGCCGCCTTAACATTGCTTTGAGAAGACTCCTTCACACCCTTGGTTTCAGATAAGAGAGCCGCATAATCAGTATTTAGAGCCGCCAATTGATCATCAGTATTTTTAAAGGCTTCATTTCCACCGTCTTGTGCCTTTTCCAAATTCTCTAATTTCTCTTTTAACTGTTTGTACTTATCCAATTGGTCCTTTATTTTGGTATCCAATTCTTGGTTGGTAGTCAAAATATCTTGCACATTTTTTTCTAGAACAGGCTTCAGAGTAGTCAATTTTGACAAGGCTTTATCTACTTTCCCTTTAGTACCATCTGTATCTGTACCGCTAGCAGGTGTAGTTAAGCTGTCTTCATATTTCTTCAGATTTGAATCAATCGCTTCAAACCAAATATCTGATAATGCTTTAGACACATTACTATTTTTTAACTCTTTGACAGTATTATATGCTTGTGTGAGTGCTTGTACCTTTTGGTAGTCAGAAGCTATTTTCTGAACCTTTTGTCCGTAAGAAACTGCTGCTTTCTGAACGGCTAAGACATCTACCGGCGCACTGACTGCTTGAACATCATTCAAGGAAATATCAATTGATTTTAGCTCTGCTTTTGGAGTTGGGCTTGAAGTCCCAGTTGAACCTGTAGTTGAAGTTGAAGTTGGAGCTGCCTCTGCAATACTGTAGGCTACTTTGAAAGTCCCACCAGTCTTCAAATCAATCTCGTCGCCTAAGGCAACCGGTGTGCCATCATAAGTGACCGAATGAACTGTCACTCCTGTTCCAGCCTTCCATGACACCTTAGCCTTTGTTCCTGTTCGTCCAACAGCACTCGTACTAGTAATTGCTTCATTTTCCAGATTCTTCAAATCCGTCAAAGAAATCTCGTCGCTAGGCTCTTTAATCGTTTTTAAATCTGTATAGTTTACAGAAGGAATTGTGATTGGTGTCATACCAAAACCACTAAATTCTTTTCCACTAAAGTCTTCTTTGGGTAATTCTGAGATTGCAGAAGCCAGCTGCGTTTTTAGAGATTCCTCAACCTTCTCTAGATCCTTATTTGCAGCTCTATCCAAAAATTGACCGAGAGTGATTTTGCTCTTCTCACTTGTTCCATAGTAAGTGGCTAATTTCTCATCGATAAAGTTACGAATATCCTTTTTATGATTTTCAAACTTCGTTCTTTCATCTGTTAGATTGGTCTGTAAACTATCAATCTCTTTGATGATATTTTCTGCCACTGTTTTATAGGAAGGCCCAACTTCTGGTGACGTTCCATCTATATTCGCAGTCAGACTACCATGAGCTTCAATTAATTTCTGATAAGTTTCAACTTGCCCCTGAACGTCTTCCCGACTCTGAGAGATGAGTCGAGTGATAATATCCGCATGATTTTCCTTCTCACTGATCCTATTCTTAAGCAAAGTTCCAAACTTCTCACCATAGGCAATCTGCGAAACATCAAAATGATCAAAAATCTGTGAGTAGCTCTCCAAACCTGTCTTTAAAGTACTGTTGGCGTCAACTGATGAACTAGACATACTATAGAGAGTTGGGAAAAGATTTTTAGAGTTGATAGCTGTCCCATATAAGTTCGTACGATAGTTTCCGATATTGGTCGCTTGTATCTGGGAGCTAGCTTGAACATTTTTTTGTGCCGTATAAAGGTTGTTCAAAATACTAACCATATACATGTCGACTAACTGACCATTCAAATCAGCAACAATGTCTTTTGCTAGTTTATTTGCATCATTTTCCACCTGCAAATTTCCTTGCGCATTCACCTTATAATTGATGGTTGTCTTATCAACATTGATGCTGTTAATATCTAGTATTTTTTCAGAAAAATCACTAGGAATTGTTAAAACGAGTTGGTATTTCCCACTTTCTAATCCAGAATCTGCAGCTCCACGAGGGACAACAGACCAGTTTTGAGAATTATCACGCTCGATATTTTTTACATAACTAGCACCTAGATTGTATTCTTTTGTATCTACGTAGACAGGCTTATCTTCATTTACGATAGCTACATTTAATTTTGTCTGCTGATTAGCCTTTGCATTATTCTCATTGCTAATCGTTGTATTTTTTTGAACAGATAGATTCAAAAAAATAATCAATGCAAGCAACCCTAATGCCAACAGACTACTTCCTATATATTTAAAAATTCTATTCTTCTTCATATTACTTTAAATCTTCTCCGTCATAAAAAATAGGAAGGCTCTCGCCCTCCTAAAGCCACTTATAACAAATTAATGAATTTGTGCTGCAATATCTTGGTCAGTTTGTTCAACGATGTCTGCAACTTTAAGCAACTGTGCATTGATTTCATCAAGCAAGGTCGCAAACTCATCAATTTTTGGAGACAATGCTGTAAACTGTTGATCAAAGCTATCAAAAGCTGAACCTTTCCAGTTCCCTCTGATAGTCTCTTGTTCGTTGCTCAATGTACGTAGTACTTGTCTCACTTCCTCAGCACCACTTGTGTATTTTTGGGCAGATGTGCGTAAATCTTCTGGTGTTAATTGAATTAAAGCCATGTGAAACTCCTTTAAATTAATTTATACCTTCATTATATCAACAATTTTAGACAACTGCAAGCTTAAAGTTCAATTTTATGATAATTAATTAAAGACAAAACCCTTTTCTATCTAAGGAGAAGTAAAAAGCCTTGGATGTACTGCTCCTAAAAAATTAGACAGATAATTCTAACCTTATGATGGTTTAAAATAGAACTAAAGATACCACCCCATCAATCAAAAAAGACCTTCTGATACCCTAAGACCTCTCTTCTGTGTTATACTGATATCAGTACATTCTTTGAGAGAGGAAATCCTATGAAAATCCATAAAACTGTCAATCCTGTTGCCTATGAAAATACCTACTACATAGAGGGGGATCAACACCTGATTGTGGTTGACCCAGGTAGCCATTGGGAAGCCATTCGCAAGACTATCGAAAAAATCAACAAACCCGTCTGTGCAATTCTCCTGACCCACACCCACTACGACCATATTATGACTCTTGATTTAGTCAGAGATACTTTTGGAAATCCCCCAGTCTACGTCGCAGAAAGTGAAGCCAGCTGGCTCTACACTCCTGTGGACAATCTCTCTGGCCTACCTCGTCATGATGATATGGCTAATGTCGTCTGCAAACCAGCTGAACACACCTTTGTTTTTCATCAAGAATACCAGCTTGAGGAATTCCGTTTTACTGCCCTACCTACTCCTGGTCACTCTGTCGGTGGGGTTTCCCTAGTTTTCCCTGATGCCCATCTGGTCTTGACGGGAGATGCTCTATTCCGCGAAACCATCGGACGGACAGACCTTCCTACAGGTAGCATGGATCAACTCCTCCATAGTATTCAGACTCAACTCTTTACTCTTCCTAACTACGATGTCTATCCTGGGCATGGTCCAGCTACGACCATCGCTCACGAAAAGACCTTTAACCCCTTTTTCTAGCAAGCAAAAAACCAAGGATAGCTTCCTTGGTTTTTGTATTACCAAATAATCACACGATCCTCTGGTGCACGCCACATGCCGTCGCCTTCTTTGACATCATAAGTTGTAAAGAAGTCATCGAAGTTGGGTACTTGGACATTGACACGGAGTTTGGCAGGCGCATGCACATCGACACTAGCCATGAGTTTCATCAACTCTGGACGGCCTTTCATGCGCCAGATACGAGCAAAATTGTGGAAGAATTCTTCAGCTGAGAAGTCTGGCTCTCTCTTGGCAGCTTCAAGGGCTGCAGCAATTCCTCCCAAATCGGCAACATTTTCTGATACGGTTAGTTTCCCGTTAATCGTTGCGCCGTAAGATTCTTGGCCATCAAATTGGTCGATAACTTTCTGAGTCTTTTCCTTAAAGGCAGTATAGTCACTCTCTGTCCACCAATCCTTGAGGCTACCATTTTCATCAAAGGAAGCCCCATTTGTATCAAAGGCGTGAGAAATTTCATGGGCAATGACTGCACCGATACCACCATAGTTGGCAGAAGATGATTGATGCAAGTCATAGAATGGTGCCTGTAAGATAGCAGCTGGGAAGACAATCAAGTTCTTTTGTGGATTGTAATAGGCATTGACCATATGAGCAGGCATTCCCCACTCCTTGTAGTCAACTGGCTGGTTCCACTTACTCCAACTATGCTTGATTTCCACACGAGCAAAGGCTAGAGCATTTTCAAAGAGGCTAGCTGTTTCATCTACAACCTTGTCCTTATAGCGGGCTGGCAACTCCTCCGGATAACCGATATAAGGCTTGATGACATTGAGTTTGACGATGGCCTTGTCACGCGTTTCAGGAGTGAGCCAGTCATTCTTAGCCAAACGTTCCTTATAAACGTCAATCATAGTCGCTACTTTTTTCTCTACGTCTACTTTTGCTTCTGGGGAGAATTTTTCATGCGCATACCAGAGACCTAGGGCTTGCTTGAAAGAACCTTGGGCCAAGTGGTAAGCCGCCTTGACCTTATCCTGAGCTTCTGGAACACCTGAAAGAGCTCGCGCGTAGGCACCTGACAAAACACGAATCTCATCTGTCAAATAATTGGTTGAAAGATTGACCACAGCCAAAATCAAGGCTGCCTTGAGCAAAGGCCATGCTTCTTCACTATAGAATTGGTCTGCTGCTTGCCAGAAACGTTCTTCATCTACAATAACCTTGTCAGGAACTTGCCCAAGAATAGCTTGGAAGAAGTCATCTAGAGATAGGGCAGGGGCGAATTTCTTGAAGTCTTCATAAGCGTATGGATGGTACAGTTTGGCATATTCTGAGCTTTCTTCATTAGAAAGTACCACAGCTGCAACTCGACGGTCTAACTCCAATCGTTTCTCTTGTAAATCTGAAATCTCATCCTCTGAAAAACCATAAACTCTGAGGAGGTTGCGATTTTTTTCTTTCCATAAAGTCAAGAGCTTTTCGCGTTGCGGATGTTCTTCCGCATAGTAAGTTGTATCTGGCAAAATCGTCCTTGGAGCGCTGGCCCAAAGAACATTGGTTCTGGCATCCATAAAGTCTGGCGATACACCAAATGGGAGGAAGTTTGGCTTGCCAGCTAGTTCAAACTCGGCTAATTTGCTAGTGAAATCTGCAAAGCTCTCCAAATCTTGGTATTCCTTGAGCATAGGAAGGACAGGTTTAATCCCGTCTGCTTCTCTCTTATCAAAATCACGTACCATTCGATGGTACTTAACAAAGTTTGCAAGGATAGCATTCTCTGGAACATCTTCTCCTTCCAACCACTTGTCCGTAGTTGCCAGCATCAACTCTTCAATCTCTTCATCAAGGTCAATAAAACCACCTGTTCGAGATTTATCAGCTGGAATGACAGCTGTCTTTTCCCATTCGCCATTGATTGCATCATAAAAATCGTCTTGATAACGTGTCATCT
>ERZ772921.855-NODE-855-length-18438-cov-6.991242_pt1 | contig 18438 bp, 24 predicted proteins | sample MGYA00512117_ERZ772921 | MGnify/ENA primary metagenome ERZ772921 (study PRJEB29015, sample SAMEA2737944) | human oral metagenome | biome: human oral; feature: human-associated habitat; material: dental | place: China | collected 2150 ...
CCTCTAGTTTATTTCTTTCATTTATGGTAAAATATTTATGGCTCATGATATATTTTCTTTCGTTAATGTTTTTGTGGTTACTAACATTTTAACACGTAATTATCATGAGTTTTTATATTTTTTTAGTTTGTCGCAATATATTATACAATCAATGTTAAATTGTTGAAAATTATAAATAGAAAATATATCTAAAATATAAGTTAAAAATCAAAAAACGTAATATATAAAAACTTGCAACTTATTTTAACTTATTTTAACTAAAAATATACTAATAAAAATAGAGAAAGTAGAGTGGCAAATATGAATTTAGAAGATAAAAGATTAGTATACTATACATTGAAAAGTAGAATTAGAAAGAAGAAATTGAACTATAAAGAAATATAAAAATGCAAATGGTACAGGGAGTATAACAAAAGTTAAAATAAATAGAACGAATCCTTTTAGAGTTAGAGTTACTAACCCTGTAACTAAAAAAAGACATTCTTTGGGATATTTCAGCACTAAAAAGGAAGCAACAGAAGTATTAAACAAATATTTTAATAATCCTTACAATTTAGAAAATCATAGAATTAAATTTAAAGATTTGTTTGAGTTATTTAAAAACAGTAAAAAAGATATTGTTGCTAAAAATACTTTGGACAGTTACATCAATAGTTTTAAACGATGTAAGGAGTTACATAATCTGGTTTTTAAAGATATTAGCACTCCAATATTACAAAATCTAATAAATGATTTGAATTGTAGTATTTCAACCAAAAGTATAACAAAAGGATTTTTAAAAATTTTTTGGGACTATGCGAGAGAAATAGACATATTGGAAAAAAATAGAGCAGAATTTATAAATTTACCGAAAGAAACTGAAATCAAAGAAAAAAATCCTTTTGATTATGATGAAATAGAAAAATTATGGAAAAACAAGGACATAATATGGGTAAAATATATTTTAATTATGATTTACACAGGTATGAGAATCGAAGAAACTGTAGAATTGAAAAAGGAAAATGTAGATTTACAGGAGGAATTTATACATGGTGGAAATAAAACTAGAAAAGGAAAAAATAGAAGCATACCTATTCATAAAGATATAGTTGAAATTATAAAAGAGCTTTATGAGAACAGTCCAACAGATTATTTGATATACAATGATAAATGGATATTCAGTAAAAAAAAGAATGAGAATAAGCCTTTAAGAAAAAATTATTTTCGTGAGAAATTTTATAAAACATTGGAAACTTTAAAAATTAATAAACATAAACCTCACGATTGCAGAAAAACACTAGCGACACTTATGAGTAATCAAAAAATAAATAATATTGTGATAACAGATATAATGGGACACGAAAATATTGCGACAACAAAACAATATTATATTCAGACAGATAAACAAAAACTAAAGTTATCAATGAATAGTTTAAATTTTAGAAAAACTTCATAGAAAGCCTTAATTATAGGCTTTTTTCTTGACATTAGTTTTAGTCCAACGCTAGTCCAACGGATAAGGTAAATGAGTACCTTTTTATGAAAAATCACAAATAAATAAAAAAACTAAAAAAATGAAAAAGATAACTGAATACCTTTTTGGTACTGTATTACCTTGTTTTGTAAGAAATGACAAAAAAAATATGCTACCCTTGTGATAGCATATTTAAAAAGGAGTTTTGAAGAAAAAACTACTTTTTTTTCGCAAAGCCAATAAAAATGGTATTAAAATTAAATTTGGGGACCAACCGGGGACCAACCGAAAAAAGTAAAAAAATAAAGCCGCTATTTATGGGGGATTGCGAGTACCAAAAAAAATATCACTACATTGCAACTCTAAAAAGAAAATCTAACTAATAAAAAAAAATAAAGATTATCCAAAAACGGATAGTCTTTTTTTATTTGATAAGCGATTCAAAACTTAAAGAAAATATGGTATAATAATATTACCAATCCAAAGCATAGTAGTGATATTTGTTAGCACTACTCCAAATAAATATTTAAAATGCAACCAGTTAGAACCAAAAATACAACCAGTTCTAACGGTTGCAAAATATTAACAAATATAATAAATACAATGGTTAGAGATGACAACCAAAAATAAAATGGATTGCAATTTTTTTCAGTAAATGCACCAATTAAATAGAATTTGCACCAAAAAGAAAACTGGTGCAAACAGTAAGCAAAAGCAGGATTGATAAGTGTTGGAAGTGGTAATCAAAAATAAAATCTAATGGAAAAACGTGGAAAAAAATGAGACTTTTTGAGACAAATTGCACCAAAAATGAACGAACATTAGAACGTTCAAAAATACTTTAAAGGCAATGAATATAATAGTTAGAGAATAGTGCAAACGATGATTGGCGATGACACGAAATGACATAGCGAATGTTAAAAAGCGAACGAACGAAAGAATAAAATTGAATACTAGAATAATAATGGGCCTGCTATGAAAATTGGCTTTTTTTATTGACTTAAAGTTAAAATAAACATTTTGTAATATTTATAATCCATATTGTTTAAAAAGATTAAATTTTTGTTGCACTTTTAAAATAAAAAAGGTAAAATAAATTATATCAAAATTAGGAGGGAGATTATGAACAGTAATTTAAAAGCCTTTATTGAGGGAATAGCAGACATAGTTTATCAGCCTGAAATATCGTTGAAAAGAAATTCTAATTTTGAAAAAGATGATTATAAAGCATTAAAATCGGATTGGGAAAAAGTTGGAAATGATATAAGAAGTGCAATGAAAGAATATAGCAAGTGTCAAAAAGTAGGTAAATAGAATGGTGAAAAGAAATAAAAAGCAAATAGCAAAAGCCCCTAAAAATCACAAAACAGAAACACAGATCCAAAGTGTCTCTATACGTTCAGCACCGATACCCACTTATCAGGAATTACAAGGATACGAAAATATTGAAAAGGGGTTAGCCAGCAGGATTGTGGCAATGGCAGAACGGCAACAGAAAAACAGGCAAAAGATAGAAATGCAGGAATCGCAAACGTTTCAAAGAAATCAAGAAAAACTTGTAAATGGCGCAATAGTTTCAAAAATCCTAGGGCAGATAATTGGCGGTATTGCTGTTTTATCGGCTATAATTGGCGGTATATATCTTTTAAGCATAGGCAAAAGCCTTGAGGGTTATACCTCTATGATTGGGGCTATTGGAATGTTAGCCGTTTCATTAGGGCTAAGAAATAAAGACAAAGGCAATAAAGAAAAAGAATAATGGGCCTATTAACTTAAATCGTAGTTATTGGATTAACTGCGATTTTTTTATAAAAAAAATAAAATCCTAAAAAGGTACTTCCAGAAAACTTTTACAAGGCGAGTGGGTTCGAAGCCCCAGAAAAAATATATACACCAATTTTTTTAAATTCTATGTCCTGTCCGATTTTTTATAGGTATTATTGCTAAAAATATAGTTAAAATGCTATGTTAAAGCGAGTTATAAAAATAATTTTTTAGGAAAAAAACGACATTTAGGGGAAATAATATTAGCCGCTAATAATTTTAAAGCGATTTAAGAACATTTATCACTTAAGCCTAAGAATAAATACCAAAAATTAATTTAACGAACGTGGTGGGCTTGATAGACACCATAGAATTGATTTTAAGAATAAACATTGAAAAAGAAATTATAAAAATTGGCATGAAAACTTTTTGTATCAGATCCAATATAAAAACTGGTATATGAAATTTATATATCAGATGCGGAAAATATCCGTATCAGGTATTAGACAGGACAACTCAAATTTGAATAGTCATATTTTTACTGGGCTGAAAAATTAGCCGACCTGAAAAAACAGTTGGGCGAGAACGTTCTTCATAAAGATGAACCCCTATTACTGAAATTTAAGTAATAGCTATTAGTCAAAAAAGCTAATAACGAATGAGCCTATTACAAAAAAGCCTATAAAAACCCGAATATCTGAAAATATCACTAATTAGTGATAATTTATAAGTAATTTAAGAACATTGAATACCCTAGACATAGTTTAATACCAAAAATCAGATTATCAAACGTAAGCGAAGTCCTAGACCCAATAGAGAACGTTTTAAGAATAAATTGAGAAGTTAAAAATGAGAACCAGTATATTTTTACTAAAAAATACTAATTTTTAACTTGCTGGAAACGCTAAACTTGAATTAGGGTATAAAAAAATAAAAGCCCTAAGTTAGATTGGGAGTGCGGATATAAAAACCTAACACTATTAATTTTGAATAACATTAAAAAAATGTTTTATTTTTTAATATTTAGCCCCCTATTCGGGCTTTAAGGAGAAAAGGCCCTTGTAAATTTAAGTATTGCTAAGTTTACAATGCTATTAGAGCCACATAGATAAGCCACACGTATGATAAATGAGTTAAGCAGGGAAAATTATTAAAGAATTGAATGGAAAGCCTGTATGGGCTTGTATTTGGCTTATATAAGGAGATTATGATTGGTTTCCCAAAATTAGGAAACCAAAAATTGATTTATGGCACGTACCACGATACGAAAAATTTTCGTATCAGGGTTATCACTTATTTATCCTGAAAAAAGTTATAAGGGAAATTGTTGACTTTTGTTGACGTGTTGGAAAATGTTGGTATAAAATCACGTTCGCCATAAGGGCGAAGACAAACAGCAAAATATATTGCTTATTAAATTTTCCCCACAAGTGGAGAAACAAAAACAACCAAAGGGGAGTTTATCCCTATTGGCTGTAATCAATGATTATTTGCGACCTATATTTAACATAGATCGTAAAAACAATAAAAAAGGGATATATCTCTATACCCCCGAAAGAACTTGCAATATAATAGCGTTGAATTAATTATATAACATATTTTTATAAAAATCAAAAATTTTATACACCAACAAAGGTAATGAGTTTTTTCCCCATTTGCGGGGAATTTTCTTCGCCAGTTGTGGCGAATTTAATTAAGGCCCAGTGAAATGGGTGGGTATTTTACCCAGTCATTTTGAGATGGCAGAAGTTTTGCCGTCTGATTAATCGGTGTCTTTTTTATCTTTCCTTTTCTTCTTCAATTTGTTTTTCTAGAATTTTCATATATGAAAGGCTTCCCATTTCCCAGTCTTCGCCAAAAGTATCAAATATAATTTTAAAATCTGACATAATCTTTTTTTTAGTCATAGAGATTAATTGTCTTAATTGTGTTATCTCAATTAAAGTGTCAATTTGTAATTTATCATTTTTACAATATAAAAGATTATCGTATATATCTAAAAAATCAAATTCAAATCCATTGTATAAAAGAAATTCCACTATCGCCTTTTCATCTTTTTTTAAAAAAACTTCTCTATCGTCCAAATCAATGAGAATATTTCTTAATTTTTTGTCAGGTTGGTATGTATCTGTAAATAAAATTTGATAATATTTTTCCATCTCATCCAATTCATCGACATTTTTTGTATCTTTTAACAATTCGTCAGGGGAAATATCGAAAGTTTTACAAATTTTAAATAATACCGATTCACTAGGGGTTAAGTCGCCGTACTCATATTTTTGTATTGTTGAAATTGATAAACCTGTTTTATTGGCAAATTCCTTTTGTGTTAATTTATTTTTAGTTCTTAGTTCTTTTATTTTTTCGTTTATTTTCATAATTATTCACCAATCCAATCCATTTGCTTCTATAACTATCATATCACAAAAATCAAAAAATACAAACAAAAAATACTTGACACTTATATAGTATGTATGCTATATTTAAATAAAATACATACATAGTATGTGATAGTTAGGAGTGATAAAAAATGATTAACAGAAAATTATTAGATTCAAAAATGGTACTAAACGGAAAAACACAGGACGATGTAGCTAAATTATTCGGCTTTTCAATAGTTCCAGTAAACAAAAGATTTAATGGGAGAACTAAATTTAAACCTGAAGAAATAGCTAAATTGAAAGAATTTTTGAAATTAACCAATGATGAAGTAGTAGAAATCTTTATAAACGAATAAGGAGGCAAGGGAAATGATACAAAAGAACATCTTAAAATCAAAATTATCATTGAAAGAAAAGACACAAAAGGATTTAGCCAAAGCATTGGGATTATCCAAGGTTAGTGTAAGTAAAAAGGTAAATGGGCTATTAAGATTTAGTTTACCTGAAGTGAAAAAGGTTAAAGATTATTTGGATCTAACTAATGATGAAGTTGTTGAAATATTTATAAATGGATAGGAGTGATAGAAAATGAAAGAACTAGCGATATTAGCAGGAAATAACAAAATAATGATTAATGGGATTGAGATTGAAACAAAAGAGTATAAAGGGCAAAGGGTTATAACATCTTATGATGTGGCGAAATTGCATAACAGAGAACCTAATGAAGTAACCAAAAATTTTAACAGGAATAAGAAAAAATTCTTAACGGAAAAAGATGTTTTCACAGTAAGCCGAAAAGAATTTTCTGAACGATTTAAAATCGGTCAGGATTTTATACCAAACAACGTAAAGAAAATACAGTTGTTTACCGAAAGGGGATATTTAAAACTAACCAAAACATTTACAGATGAATTAAGCTGGAAAATACAAGATATGTTAGTTGAAAGTTACTTTATTGTGGTAACTGGGAAAATACAGCCTAAACAACTAACTAAAATAGAAGTCTTAAAAATGGCACTTGAAACAGAACTTGAAAACGAAAGATTGAGAAATGAAAACAAGGCCCAATGTGAAATAATAAAAGGACTTAACGGAGAACTAGAGCCGTATCAGTTAGAGGACATTATAAACAGAATTATAAGGGCAACTGGTGGAAACTATGGGGCTAAATACAATGAAGTTTATAGAGTGTTTAAAGAACGTTACCACATTGACTTAAAGACTAGAATGACTAACTACAATAAGACCGTAAGGGCAAAGGACAGATTTAAAAGCGTGCTTAAATATGCACTAGCCAATAACTACGGTAAAGACTTATTGAACGTAGTAACAACGTTATTTCCTGAAAGTGTAAAAATTGTAAGGGACGGAATCAATCAAAATACAGGGCTAGGAAAAGATGAACCATTGCTATTGGATTAAATAAGACACCTTAAATTTCAGGTGTCGTACAAGATTAAATGGGCCTGCTATAAACAGGTAACGGACAATTACAGTCAAATAAATTTTTGTGAAGTTTGTAGTATAATTTATAAAAAAATTTAAATTATAACTTGACAATTAAGACCTTACATAGTATAATTATAACGTAAGGACTTAACAGGAAAGGAAATAATTATGAAAACGGTAAGAAATGCGAAAGTTATTTTTAGCAAAATGGGAAATGGCAAAGGTGTAAGGCTGAACCTATCCGTACCGCTGTTAAAATCGTTAGGGATTGATGAAAATAATCGAGATGTAACGGTTGAATATGATGACGAAACAAAAACAGTTATCATAAAAAAATCATAAAAAAAAACGTCCTTTATATCCTTACGAACACAAAGAACGTTGTAGTATAAACTACGTCGCAAATAGATTATACTACAAACTTCGCAAAAATGCAAAAAGAGTTTTGTAGTATTTTTTTATACCTAAATTTTAGAATAAGCAATTATAACACATATCAAAAAGCAAATAAATAGGCATATTCAATATACTTCAGGCAATAAGAAAATACACTAATATTTGATTGTAGGTTAAGCGATGGGCTTAATAATTTTAAGATACAACGTGAACGGTGCTACATAATGCTAGAACGGTTAAATTTAAATATTGAAATGGAGTGGTGGAAAATGAAACACAAATTTGAAGCATTGGAAATGGTAAACAAAAATAGCGAAAAGGCTAGAGAAAAAGAGGCTAAGAAAATCATTAACAGGCTAAAAAGAATGATTAAAGGCATTAATTAAGTTGATCCGAAGTTTTTGGGCGGATTTAATAAGCAAAATAAATTAAGATTAGGAGAGTGTTAGAGATGAAAATGAATGAAAGAAAAGAATTTTTTGAAGATGTTGTAATGGAAGTTACAGATGAAATATTAGAAAGTGGAACACACGGAGAAAGTGAAAGCCGTTTACTAAAAAAAGATGAAAAGATTAAAGATAAATTGGCTGAATTATTTACCTATGTAAAAATAGCAATAAACGAAATGAGAGATGAAACAAGCCAGGAAAGTGAAAAAGAAATATATGAAAAATACAGAAAAAATATTGAGAAAATGTATGTTGATGAAGTTTTGTGCAACAGTGTTATAGCTGTTGATATACTGGAAAAAGCAGAAAAAATAACAAAAAAGGTATTTGATAAATAGGAGTGATAGGGAATGAAAGCAAAAGCGGAAGGAATGGAAGAAAGTATAATAGAATGGGCAAGTTATAAATTTGAAATAGAGAACAAAGAAAAATGGAACATCATTTTTAACGAACTAGAAAGCAATAAAAAGGCAAGTGATTTATTGGTACATTTGATTAATGGCGTACAAGATACGTTCTTTGAACTAGGGAAACAAGTGGCTAAAATAGAAAATATGAAAATGAGGGGATAAAAATAGAGTTATTAGAAATACTAGAAGCAGAACTATTGGAAATACCTGAAATGGAATTAATAGAACTAGAAAATATAGAAATAGGAGTGAATGAAAATGAAAGCGATCCAGAAAAACAAAACGATAACAAGCCTAGAATTATTAAAGAAAATCAATGAACTTAGAGAAAAGGAATACGAAGAAAAGGTAAAGGCTGGAACATTAACGGAATCGGAAATTAAAAGAGGGAAAGCGGTTAAATTAAAGCATAAAAGTTTTTTAAATGTGATAAGAGATGAATTTGAAAACGAAATCACTGGGCAAAATATTTTGCTTAGTGAAAACTTAGAAAGTAGTAATGAAAAAACAGGTGTCCAAAATATTTTGGAGACCTCACAACAAAAATTATTACCAATCACTAACGTTAAAATTTACGTGAGTAAATACAAAGATAAAAGCGGAAAAGAAAACGAAATGTTTGTATTAGCCCTTAATCAAGCCAAGCAAGTGCTAATGAGGGAAAGCAAATATGTGAGAAAAGCCGTAATTGGATATATAGACTACCTAGAGAACCAAAACAGACAACTAGAGGAACTTACAAGGCTTCAGGCAAGGGAATTGGCTAAAGCGACTAGGAACATTGAAACGTTGAATATAAAGGCCCTTTTATATTACGGCAAGGTAAGCAAACCTAAACAAAAGTTTCACTATATCCATTATACAAATTTAGCCAGAGATATAGCAGGAATACCGAAAGGGCTTAAAAGAGATGAATTGACACAAGGACAACTAGGAATATTACAGCAAGTTGAATTAATAATGAGTGCTGTTATAAACGAATGTATAAATGAACAAATACCATTTACACTTATATATCAGGAAGTTAGAGAACGTACAGAAACCAAAGCCAAAGTGCTGTTAAAGGCATTGCAAAAGATTGAAAGTGTAGACAATGGGCCTGTATGGAGTTTGGAATATTCAGAGAATAAGGGGGAAAATAGTTATGAACAGTGATGAAAGAGCACAAGCCATAATTAAGGGATTTAAAAAATTAACTTTGGAACAAATGCTAATCAAATTAGGAATACCAACAGATAGAAAAATAGGGAGTGATGAAAATGGTGGAAAAGAATATGCAAAACGTTAAAAGAAGTGTTAAAAGAATAATGGATCATAAAAATTACAACGAGGATATACAAGCTGTATTAGATAAACTTAACGAGGAAATAGACGATTATAGGCTATATGAACGGCATTTAAGAAGTGTTTACGAACTAATGGAACTAGGTATCAAGATAACGGCGTTATCATACAATTAAAGCAGGATTGGAGAAATGAAAAATGATAGAATTTGAAATATTAAAAGAAGTTACATTGGCAATTAATCAGGACAGAGAAAAGAAAAAGGCAGAAAAGATTAAAGAATGGAAAGCACGGGCTAATAATGTGTCAGAGTATATATGCAGTCTGCCTATATCACACAGCCAAAGAAATCAATTAGTGGATAAAATAACCGATTTATTAGATGTTGCATTGGACTGGAAAGCATTAGAAGCGGTAATAAACGAAAGTAACGCAATTATGAAAATATTTGATGAGGACAACGAAGACAATGGAGAAAAATTATCATAGTATAACGGGGGTGAATAGAGGTGAAAGAAGTACATTGTAAGCACTGCGGAGCATTTTTATTTGGAATTGAAAGCGATTGTAAATATTATGTTACAAAGTGTAAAAAATGCGGTGTAATAAACCGCGGAAGCACTTCACAGGTATTTAAGCCAAAGAAAAAGAGCGGAAAATAAAAAAATGGCTTGTTATAACAACGTAGGGGGGAGTTATAGCAAGCGATTTTAATAAGATTGATGTGTAATTTTATATATCAATTATACCATATCACAGCAATTAAAACAATAAAAAGCCCCTATTTTTAAAAATGATAACAAATAAAAAATGTAATATTAAATACCATAACAAATTTTATAATTTTTGAATAAAAGGAAGTATATAAAAATGTAAGATTAGATACCATAACGAACTAAAAATGTAAGATTAATAAAATATTAAATAAAAATATATAAATAGAATTGGGTAAAATTTTTTTGTTTTCTTTATATAGTTATAATGGGATTGAATTTTACATTTTTAATCATTTTTCATTCAAAGATATAGCCTATATAGCATAAATAAAGGCTTTAAATATGAAATAAACTATATAATTCTAAGGAAAAAGCTAATAAAAAGATGATGATGTTGATGTTTTATTGTTGAAAAAAATAAGAGGTAATTTATTAGGGAAAAAGATTGCGAGAATGCACGACAAATTTAACATTTTGATAAAGATTGGGTAGGAAGTGAAAAGAATGGAAAAAAAGGGGAATTATCCTAAGCGTTATAGATATACAGAAGCTGAAACAGATAGGATAATAGAGATATTAGGAATCATAGAAGAATACAGAAAAACAAATGAAGTTGATGAAATAATGGAATGTATAAACAATGAACTTTTATACGGTTCAGGGGAAATAAATTATGTTACGAGATGTAAACGGCAAACGTGTCCATTATGCAGGGAAAACAGAAAATATAAGACATATTTAAAATTAAAAGAAAAGATAGCCAAACAAAATGGAATCCGCTATATATTGATGACATTTAACGGCAGGGAAATAGGAGATTTAACAAAACTAAGTGATGAAGTTGGGGAAAATAATAGCATAGTGGCACGGATTGTGAGAAAAAAGAGCATACAAGCGATAATGTTGGGGTATATAAAGATAGTTGAAATATCGTACAACAAATATTCAAAGCGATTATTGCCACATGTACATTTATTGTTAGCAGTTAAAGAGGACTTTAAAGAACATTGGATCAGAAAAAAAGAGATAGACAAACTAGAAAAGACTTGGAAAAAATGGAAAAAGGAAACCATAACAAACGCTATTGATGTAAAAATAGTGAAAGATACTGAAAAAGATATTGATACAGTATTAAAGTACATAACGATAGTAAACAAAAAGCGTATAATGAAACTAAATGATATGGAAATAAGGGCCTTTTTTGAAATGATAAACGAAAGAAAAAGGCTTTTTACGACTTCAGGGATATTCAAATAAAAATAAACATAAGATATTACAAGTGATAAAAAATATATTGATTTATTAAAAGAATGATATTAAAATACAAAGGCAAGTAGTGCCTAATTAGTTAGATTTTTGGATTGGTGGGAAATATGAAAAGACTAAAAAGTGCAAACGGAAGCGGGAGCGTAACAAAGACAGATAAACGCAAGCCATATCGTGTAAGGGTTACAGATTGGAAAACTAAGAAAAGAGTATCACTGGGTTATTATGAAACGAGAAAGCAGGCAATGGAAGTGCTAAATGAATATTTATATAACCCCTATGATGTTGAAAACAGTGTAATGACATTTAAGGGTTTATATAGGCTATTTATTGAAAATCAAAAAGGATTGGTTGCAAAGAGTACATTAAAAGGCTATGAGAATAGTTATAAGAGATGTGAGCCGTTGCATAACCTGGTATTTAGGGAAATAAAAGGCCCGCAGTTACAAGATACAGTAAATGAGCTTGATTGCAGCGTTGCAACAAAGAAAATAACAAAGAACTTTTTAACGGTGTTAACCAATTATGCAATAGAACTTGAGATAATGACGGTAAATCGTGCTAAGTTCATAAGGTTACCGAAGGGAAGTAACAAAAAAGCTAAGAATGTATTTACAAGCTATGAAATACAAAAGCTATGGAATAATATCGAAACACAATGGGTTGACTATATTCTAATTATGATTTATACAGGAATGAGGATTGGAGAGCTTGCAAACCTAAAAAAAGAAAACATTGATTTATTGCTTAGAGTTATAAACGGTGGCAACAAAACAGAAAAAGGAAAACATAGACAAATACCAATACACAAGGACATTTACCAATTAATCAAAGGCTTATATGAAAACAGCACAACGGATTATTTACTATACAACAAAAAATGGATATTTGCCAAAAAGGAAAATGAAAACAAGCCGATACGTGTAAATTATTTTAGGGAAAAGTTTTATAAAACGCTAGAAGCCCTAGAAATGAGCCACAAGCCTCACGATTGTAGAAAAACACTTGCAACCTTTATGAACAACCAAAAGATAAATAGCGTTGTAATTACAGACATATTAGGCCACGAAGATATAAACACAACGAATGAATATTATATTCAATCAAACCTTGAGGAATTAACCACATCAATGGATAATATAAAATTTTTAAATGATGTAAATTAAAAATATTAATTGATCCAATAAAATTAATAATTTGTAGTCTATGAATTTGGGGACCAACCGGGGACCAACCGGAATAATATAAAAAGTTTACCCCGCATAAACACTACGTTTAATAATAGACCAATTAGAATGAGATAAACAAAGTGGAAACTGCTTCAAAGCACCGTAAATACTAAAAAAAATACGCCACCCTTGTGATGACGTATTTAAAAAGGAGTTTTGAAGAAAAAAGTTTTCACTTTTTCTATTGGTCAGATATTATTATACAGGATTATCATTATAATATTTTTTGATTTTTCTTTGTTTTTACTTTGTGTAGTGGGAATAATAAAAATATAATTAAGCCCCGTTAATACTAGAGTTGTAAGACTAGATATTACTGGGGCTTGTGAAAAAAATTTTATAATTTTTAAATTATTTTTTGCTACTTAGCGTGATTTTCTTTATGTGGACTGCAAGTTGAACCAGTTGAACAATGACAGCAGTCTGTTCCACAAAGATTTTTATTTTTTTTATAGTCCTTGTATATTTTTCTAAATACTGCAAATACGATTGCAGCTGCAATTATAGCGATTATAACTGTTTTTATTATCATTTTCTGCACTTCCTTTCAAAATTTTATTTCATATCTATATAAATAGCCTTGCGATATTGAAGAATAAGGTTGATACTACGTAAGGCAGAATTAACAGCATTGACACTTGAAATGCTAATAATTTCCATCCAAATTCTTGTTTTAAAGCTCCCATTGCTACGGCACATGGCACTACCAAAAGGACATACAGCATAAATGAGTATGCTCTTAATTGACCATATTTATCATTCCACAAGCTTCTAATTGCGGGAATGATATTTCCACCTGCATCTTGGTCAAGCTCCTCCTGACTTTTCATTTCCAATGTCGCAATTTTAAAGGTTGCAATATGTCCTAATGATTTTACTGATTCTACTGCTGCTCCTCCCAATCCGACTACTTGATCTTTTAAATCTGATACAAAATTATATTCTTTTTTCTCATCATCTCCTTGAGATAATAAAATTTGTCCTAAAAATCCAACTACTGTTTCTTTTGCAATAATACTTGGCACAATAGAAGCCACAGGTTCCCATCTGTCACCAAAACCAGTTGGCTTGAATACAGGCTGAACAACTTTTGCTGCTTGACCTATGTATGAACTTTCGGCATCTCCTTTATTTGGGAAATATTGGAAAAACCAAATAATTAATAGAATTCCTAAAACTATTGTAGTTGCTTTTTTTATGTAAGAGAAAGTTCTTGATCTCATATTACTCCAGACAGCTTTTGCACCTGGAAGTCTATATGGCGGTAATTCTATAAGTAACTCTGTGTTGTTTCCTTTAAAGTATTTAAATCTTTTTAATATAAAAGCTACTAAAAGGGCCATAAATACACCAAAAACATAGATTGAAACTACTACTAAAGCTGCATTTTTACTGAAAAACGCCGCTGCAAGCAATGAATAAACTGGCAGTCTTGCTCCACATGACATGAATGTTGCGATAACCCCTGTCAATCTTCTTGTTTTTTCATCTTCCAATGTTCTTGTTGAATAAATTGCTGGAACTGTACATCCAAATCCGATTAGCATTGGGATGAATGCTTTTCCTGAAAGTCCAACTTTTGTCATCATTTTATTTAAAATAAATGCAACACGAGCCATATATCCGCTTTCTTCAAGAATTGCCATAAAGAAGTAAATAAAGAACATAAGTGGAACGAATGTCAATACTGAACCTACACCAGCCAAAATTCCATCAAGTATAAAGCTGCTTAACCAATCTGGCACTCCTTCGATGGCGTGACCTACATATTTTATGACAAAGTCACTGAAGAAACCATCAATCCAGTCGATAAACGGTGAACTTCCATCAAATACAATTACGAAGACAGCATAAATTATAGCAAGAAATGCTATCCCACCGAAAAACTTATTCAAAAGAATTTTGTCAATTTTATCAGTTAATGCAAATTTATCTCCAGTCCCTCTTTTTAGGTTCATTGAGATAATTCCACGCACTATTCCGTATCTTTCTCTTGCCAAAGCATCTTGAGGTTCAAGTCCATAACGATTTTCGATATTTTTCTTTTCAGTTTCTCCGATATTTGAAACACTTACTCCAAATTCAGTTTTCACTCTTGCCGCTACATTAGTGTCATCTTCCAAGATTTTAATTGCTAACCATTCTACTGGATATTTTTCCAAAACTTTTTCATAAGATTTATCATTTTCCAATTTATCCTTCAAACTTTTAATATTATCTTCGATTTCCTTTTCAAATGGCAATCTATGCTGTATTTTTTTATCTGAAGAATTTTTTTTGTAAAGTTCTACAGCTTTTTCCATAAGTTTGTCTACTCCAGCTCCAGATCTTCCACTTGTGAAAATAACTGGCACTCCCAATTGCTTTTCAAATTTTTCTATATCCAATTGATAGCCAATTCTTTTAAATTCATCTTCAAAGTTAAGTGCCATCACAACTGGAATATCAAGTTCCTTTAATAAAGCTGTCAAATAAATATTTTTTTCAAGCGATGTGGAATCTAGTACATTAATTATCACATCAACTTTTTCATCCAGCAAAAAATCTCTTGAAACTCTTTCTTCTGCCGTACTTATTGATAAATTGTAAATTCCTGGCAAATCAATTAATTTTACATCTTCATCTCCGACCTTAAAAAATACTTCTTTTTTTTCAATTGTTACTCCTGGCCAGTTCCCCATTTTTAAACTTGCATGTGAAATTTGATTAATTAAAGCGGTTTTCCCAACATTAGGATTTCCGACAAATGCCACATTTATCATTTTACCACCTCAATTTGAATGTGATTTGCTAAATTTGTACTAATGACAATTTTAGTTTCAACTGTCTTTATAAGGACATTTCCATTTGCAATATTTTCAATTGTACATGCATCTCCTCTACAAACTCCTAGACTTAATAATCGTGTGTCCAATTTTTTTTGATCAATGTCCTTTAACAAAAATTTGTCTCCGACTTTTCCTTCTACTAACGTCATGTCAGAACATCTCCTTCCATTTTATGCTTTATGCAATATTTATTTATTTTCGATTTACAAATAACACTTTTATACCCAAACTAATAAAGAAATTTTCTTTATAATAAAGCACTTTATAATAATTACAAAAATGTAACAAATATTATGTTAATCGAATATTTTAATTATCAAATTAATTTTATACCATTTTTAAAAATTATGCAAGTTTTTTTTCTAAATAATAAATTAAATATTAAAATTAATTTTAGTAAAATAAAAAAGAAACCCTTAAATTAAAGTAGTTTCTTTTTTATTAACTATTTATTTTTTTCAAAAATTTTCATTTCTTCACCAATGAAATAATTTATCATATTCCTATAAATCAATTCCACAACATCTGGACTGCAATCATAAATTTTAGCCTTTTCCCCTGACCTTTTTTATTATTTTCTCAACTCTATCAGCTGTTTTTACATCTGTTTTTGACTTTTTAAAATAAGCAGCCTGTTTTACATAATCTGAACGCTGTGCAATTAATTTTATAATTTTATCATCTATGCTATCAATATTTTCTCTTACTTCTTCCAAATTATTACATTTCATAATATTATCCCCAAAATTTTAAAATTTAAAACGCCCAATTTCCTTTTCTAAATACAGGAATTCTTGTTCCGTCCTCTAAAATTCCGTCAATATCCATTTCAGCGTCACCAATCATAAAGTCAACATGTGAAATTGATTGATTGATATGAGCTTCTTTTAATTCTTCTTCTGTCATTTTTGTTCCATCTTTTATTGTAGTTGGATATGCTGCCCCCAATGCTAAGTGATTTGAAGCATTTTCATCAAATAAAGTCTGATAATAAAGAAGTCCTGAATTTGAAATAGGTGAATCATTTGGCACAAGAGCAACTTCTCCTATTCTTCTTGAACCTTCATCAGTGTCAAGCAACTGTTTCAAAATGTCGTAACCTTCTTCTGCTTCAAAATCTACAACTTTTCCATCTTTAAAAGTCAATTTGAAATTATCAATAATATTTCCTTGATACGAAAGTGGTTTTTTGTTAGAAACATAACCATCTACACGATCTCTATCTCCAGCTGTAAACACTTCCTCTGTCGGCATATTAGGTAAGAAATCATCCCCTTTCGCATTAACACTTCCAGCTGCCACCCAAATATGATTTTTAGGAAGTCCAACTGTCAAATCAGTTCCTTTTGAAGTATAATGAAGTGCCACGAAATTTTTGCTATTCAAAAATTCAGCTTTTTCATTCAAATTATTTCTATGTTCTTCCCAAGCCTTAACTGGATCAGCTTTATCAACTCTTACAGTTTTCAATATTGCATCAAGCAACTTTTCCTGTGCAATATCAGTATCTGTTTCATCTGGAAATACAAGTTTTGCCCAGTCTGCCGAAGGATAACTTGCAATTGTCCAAGAGTTTACATCTGTCATGATGCAAGTTCTGTAATACTTGTAGGCTTCCCCTGCATTTTTTGTCAACGCTCCCAGTTTTTCAGCATCAATTCCTGCAAATAAGTTTGGAGAGCTGCTTAAAATGTGTATAAATACAACATTATTGTCAAGATAGTCATTTCTTTCGTCAATTGCCCATTGCGGGATATGTGAATAAACTTCTTTTGACTGATATTCAGCATGCAGTCTTGATAATTTGTCATCAGTCAATTTTACGTGAACATCACTTGCCCCAACTTGATAAGCTAATTCTGTAACATTGTAAACCAACGGCAAAGCATCAGTTGTACAATTTACCCAGACTTTCTGTCCTTTCTGTACATTTGCCCCAATTTTTACAATTACTTCTGCATACTTATTTAATTTTTCTTCAAAGTTGTTCATTTTTATTTGTTCCTTTCAAATTAAAATTTTTAATCTTTATAATTAGGTTGATATCCAAATTCTAATGAGACCGTTCCATCTGTAAACTTGCTTTTATATTTTTTAGCAGGACTGTAGTATTCTCTTTTCAATTTTGGTGTTGTGGCAACATTTAATCCAAATGAAAATCTGTTTTTTTGAACTCCAATTCCCAAAGCAGCATATCCATTTAACGGCATAGCTTTTATTCTTCCGCTTCCACCATTTTTATCAGTCCATTTTACACTTCCGCCTGCAAGTGATGCACCAAACGAAAGTTTGGAATAGATTCCATTATCTGTTCCTGTTCCTATCATAAAATAAACTGGAATTGAAACTAAACTTCCTGAATTACTGTTTATATCTTTCCCTTTAACTTTTAAAGAATTGTATGTCAATCCCATTCCAAGCCCCATTACAACATCATCATCAACTCCACCTTTTCCTTCAAGCGAGATTTTAATTCCGCTTCCTGTAACACCTTTGACAGGAGCATTTTTATCATTATTATTTTTTTGCTTACCATAAATAGGACTTACAATAATTTCATTTCTTTCTCCATATGCCATAGTGAATGGTGTTAGCAACATAAACATTAAAAATAATTTTTTCATTTTAAATTCTCCTTATTGTATAAATATTTAATTTTTGAAAATTCCTAATTTTATAATTTTTTTATTATTCGTACTTAATAGCATATCCAAAATCTAGCGATATTGCAGCACCACTTAGCATAATGTTATCTCTGTAATGTTTAGTAGGGCTGGAGTATGTTCTTTTTGCTTTTGTTGATGTGCTGGCAC
>ERZ772921.863-NODE-863-length-18342-cov-9.222508_pt1 | contig 18342 bp, 3 predicted proteins | sample MGYA00512117_ERZ772921 | MGnify/ENA primary metagenome ERZ772921 (study PRJEB29015, sample SAMEA2737944) | human oral metagenome | biome: human oral; feature: human-associated habitat; material: dental | place: China | collected 2150 ...
TCCCCACTACATTTAGCATTGGTAATTTGTTCTGATTCTGGAATTACACCAAAAGCCTTATCATTAGCTATATTTACTGTAACTGTTTGAGTAAACGGACATGCTTCAGGTTCTTGATATACATATATATCGTCTAACGCCATATCGCAGCCACCACCTGCCCAACTCTTAGTACGTATTTCGATACGTACTTTATTGATATTACCAGGATTTAAATCACCAGAGAATTTTCGCCAATCGTTAGGGTGTGAAGACCTTGAAATAGTGCCATAATCTTTTTGGTCTATCACTGCATTAGTAATAGGATTAACCAAGAATATTTTTATATCAGGAAGAGCTCCTCCTAATCCTACTTTCTCAAGGTTCATTACATACATTTCATATTTTATCTTTCTATTAGGAGCTATCTCTACCGTTTTCTGGTAAAGTACATCGCCATTGCCCACATTACCAATATCAATCACTAACATTCTTGATTTTCTATTGGTGGGGTGAGTATGGTCATTAGCATTCGACCACCAATTGAGGTGTGATTGTATCATAACAGAACTATTAGAACCTATCACGTATCTGCCAGGAGTAGGAGGTAATCCTGGTCCACAAGAGATCGTTGGAGCTACATTAGCACTGCAAGTATCTTCTCCTATTCCAAAATCTTCTTTAATAAGTTCGCTTGAAGCAGGAGGAGTGCTATCAGCATATTTAATAGTAATTGTATGTATACCTGATGATACGTTGGTAAACACATTAGAAGTGGTAACCGTACCATTATCTAACTGATAAGTATATTTATAAGTGTTTTTATCATTATTAACTATAATAGTACCTTTACCTTCACAAGTATACGAAGTAATTGTATGAGTAAATATAGGATCTTGTATTTTAGTAGGTACTATTACTTTTAAGTTATCACGAACACACTCAATTTCATCTTTAGCAGCAAGATTATAAGTACCTGGTGCTAACCACTTAGATGAGGTAGTTGTCCAAACTCCATCGCCAAAGTTATAGGTAATAGTACCTACTCCTCCTTGCACGTTAGTAAAGTGCACTAAAGCCTTTCCTGCGTTTGCTCCTGTACCACAACCTACTAATTGAGCCACCCCTGCTGAAGCAATAAGGCTGCCATTAGCTGTTAAATCAGGTATTTGAATGTCTGCAGGACTTATAGAACAAGTTTGTCCTCCATAAGTATAATAGATATGAGGCGTAAAGTAGTGACCTGGTGTCAAGTTAGTAAACTCGCGACCTGTCTGCTTAGGTATTGTATAACTAGTTGGTAAAAAGGCTGTCAGATTATACTCATAGGTATAACTAACTGTACTTTGTGGCTCTGGGAACACTATTTTCCCTTTAGTACCACAGTCATAGAGCACGTACTTAATAGTACCTATCGTAGGCGGTGGTAGCTCTTTTATTGTTACTGTCGTCTCTGTAGTACAGTTGTGAGCATCTGTCACTTTCACAGTGTAAGCTCCTTTATCAGTTATTGTAAAAGTATGCGAAGCTTGTGAAGATGCCCGTGCTACAAAAACAGCTGCTTTGTAAAGTTCAAAAGTATAACCATTACTATCTTTAGTGCCTCCTTGCGCTGATACATCTATATTGCTACTTCCACTACACATAATATCGTGAGGTACTACATCTAATTTTAGCAAAGTAGGCTCTACTATTTTGTCTGTAGCACGTATAGTACAACCATCATTGTTTTCTACTACTACTACATAAATACCTGCTGGTAATGCTTTTGTAAAACCAGTTGCGGCGGCATCAGTAGCCGAGGTAATCACTTTTTGTTCTACCAAAGCTCCTGAAATATTATCTTTATATACCTTATAAGTATAAGGATAATAAGGCGCATCAGAAAGCTGCACTTGCAAGCTACCATTACCTCCTTTACAAAGCGGATTAGTAACTGTCAGCTTTAACTTAGGTGTTTTCTGTAGTACTGTCTTTTCTATTTCGTATATACAAGTTACTACACTTGTAGTATTAGCACTTGGATTGGTGGCTAATACTTTGTAGATACCCGCACTCAGACCACTAAACACCGGACTAGTTTGCCAAGCTTTAACAATGGTGTTGTTCTGCTTGAGCGCGTATTTGAAACCTGCCCCCAAAGCATCTATAATGATACTCCCTTTAGTATTGCATACCTCGTGTTTAACGGTAGCTTTTAGCTCTGTATCATCTTTAGTAACTCTAAAATAATAGGTAACAACACAGCCTCCTGCATAAGTAATTGTTAGTCTGTAATCACCTGCTGTTGTTATCTGTTTTTCAGCCCCTGTACCAAATGCTGACCAACAGCTGGCTTGCGAAGGACGACTAGCGGGACAGTCTACTGCTTTGCCTGGGCAAGTAGCAGCCATCTTTTCCCATACATAACTTTCGGCATTACCTATTGCCAGTTTTATATTGAGAGAAGCATCTTTACCACAAAGATATACTTGTGGATATTTCTTACCATCAGAAGAACATACATATATCTCTCCTGAAATTTCTTTGTCTATTATTTTCTTTTCTATAGGGTGTGCTGCCTCTATATCATTAGAATCTACCTCAAACTCTTCATACATAGTAGCACAACCTGTTTTTGATTTAGTAACCTTATAAGTACCCGCTTCTGTAACGGTTATAGCAGCCCCCGTACGGCTAAAAGAGGGATCTCCTACTTTTGACCACGTGTAAGACGTAAAACCTGCAGCTGCAGTAAGTACCAATGAGGGTTGGCACAGTACAACAGGATCATTCTTAAAGACGCATTTGCTAAAATCGACATCTACAATAAAATTAGAAGGCCCTTCTACTCCTGAGCCACAAGCAGTAAAAAGTGTACTCGAACTTTTTGGGGTAAAGGTAGTAGTATTATTTAGCTCACCTTTATAAGAAGCATAAGCTATATTCTTTATTTCATTAGCACACGGATTTTTCCATTGACTGCATTTATCAGTTACTTTTACATTAAAAGAAACCGTATATTCCTTACTATTTTTCTTCACTAACTCATCTGGTACACTAATAGTAAGTTTACGATTAGTAGGATTATAATTAGTAGTAATCTTATTGTCAGAAGGCGTTATATTAGTAATTGAGGACTCTAAGTTATCAGTGATATTGTCAGTAATAACTAAGTTTTTAGCATTGTCATTCCCTTGGTTTTGAAATTTTATTTCATAGCGTAAAGTCTCGCCTAAAGCAATAGTATTTTTACCTGTAACATCTTGGTTAGCAGCATTAAACACCCGTTTGCTCATCAGTATATTAGGCTCAATAACTTCTATTGAAAAAGCTAACATATAGGGGATATAGTAATCTTCTCTAGTCGCAAAATAAAAAGTTGCTTCAGTAGTATTATTACCTAAAATACGATTATTCGTATTTTCTAATTTAAAGATGCCCACATCAAAACCAAGTGTATTCCTAGATTTTGGTTTACGATTGTAGTTTATACCATTTTCATCTGTAATAGTACTATTAAAGAAGTTATTAGCAGGACGATCTGGAGTAGATAATATTTCGTTTGTTATTTTATTAGTGGTTATCCGTACTATATCTTTAGTTCCTGTTGCATCTCCATCTAAAGTAGCAAAAGCAAATTTAGCATTTACAGGAAGAGGAGCAGGTGCTGTTTTAAAACCTGATATCTTAATATGAGGATTATTACTCTCTGTTACTAATGAATAACCATCAAATAAAGATATATTACGTGCAGGTTTAGAGGTGTCTTCATAAACAATAAAAAGCAACCACCCTGCTACAGAATTTTTTCTACTATTAGGTATTTGTACATTAGCTACCGTATAAGTACCCGCTACATTAGTAAGTTTATCAGTAACATCAGCCACATGTATATATATATTGTTCAGTGGTGAAAATGATAAACTACCTACCACTTCTTGATAAGGCCCATTATCTACTTTAAACTTTACCTTATTTGAGTTACTTATACTTATTTCACCCCCTCCTGCCCAATAGAGAAAAGCTTTTTTTACTTTTCTTGGACAACTTCCCCCTGGGTTAGGATCTTTTACTTCTGCAGAGCTCGAATTAAATGTTGTAGGATCATCATCTATATCTACATATACCTGAACAATATCATTATTATCTCCTCCTCCATTATAATCGCCTGTTTTGGTAGGACCGATTATATTATTCCCTACTACTATCATATCTCCTCTGACAGTAGTTTTATACCTTTCAGCAAAAGTTTGTGCAGTAGCAACCCATATAGCTGCTAAAAAGAAACAATGTAATAGTATTATTCGTTTCATACTATAAGATACTATAAGTTAGATAAATATTTAAACAAGAAATGAGTAGTTGGTTAATAGTTACACTTCTCGTTTCAACTGCAAAGGTACATTTTTTATTTTTAAGCTCCTTATTTTTTATTGCAATTAACATCATTTTAACACTTCATACTATTATACATAAAAAAAGCGATGTTTTTCACAAACACCGCTTTTTTCTAATAATTCAAAATTCAATCTACAATTCTAAAGCTCCTTTTACATCGCCATTCATCAATAATTCTACCGGATTTTCAAGAGCTTCTTTTACTGCTACTAAAAATCCTACTGACTCACGCCCATCTATAATACGGTGGTCGTATGAAAGTGCTACATACATCACCGGTGCTATCACTATTTGTCCGTTTCTTACAATAGGACGATCTACTATGTTATGCATTCCCAATATCCCTGATTGAGGAGGATTAATTATAGGGGTTGAAAGCATCGAACCAAACACACCTCCGTTAGTAATGGTAAAGGTACCTCCTGTCATCTCGTCTACAGTTATCTGTCCGTCACGAGCACGAGTAGCTAAGCGTTTCACTTCAGCCTCTACTCCTCTAAACGAAAGGTTTTCAGCATTTCTTATTACAGGTACCATCAACCCTTTAGGCCCTGACACAGCAATAGATATATCGTAATACTGATAAGTCACTTTGTCTTGCCCGTCTATCATCGAATTCACATCAGGGAAGAGCTTAAGAGCACGCACCACTGCCAATGTAAAGAAAGACATAAAACCGAGCCCTACATTATGACGCTCTTTAAAAGCATCTTTATATTGTGCTCTGAGGTCGTAAATAGCTGTCATATCCACTTCGTTAAAAGTAGTAAGCATAGCAGTTTCATTCTTAGCGCTTACAAGGCGTTCAGCTACTTTGCGGCGTAGCATACTCATCTTAGCACGCACCTCGGTACGAACACCTCCTGTAGGTGTTCCCATTGAAGGTTTTGAAGCCTTTAGAGCATCATCTTTAGTAATGCGACCTCCTTTACCTGTACCACTTACAGCGGCAGCTGGTATCTCACGCTCTGCTAATATCTTGCGTGCAGCAGGACTCGGAGCCTGTGCAGCATATGAAGGAGCTGCTGGAGTAGAAGCTATTGGCGCCGGAGCTGGTTTTGAAACTTCTTGTTTAGGTGTCTCTTCTTTAACTTCTGATGTCTGACCTCCTGCTGGTTTAGGAGCTGCAGTATCTATCAAACAAACCACTTGTCCTACTTTCACAGCTTCACCCTCTTCAGCTTGTAGGGTGATAACGCCCGCTGCCTCTGCTGGAAGTTCAAGAGTAGCCTTATCCGAATCTACTTCAGCTATAGCTTGATCTTTTTCTACATAATCTCCCGTCTTTACCAACCAACGGGCTATTTCTACTTCAGTTATTGACTCACCTGGTGAGGGAACTTTCATTTCTAACATAGTATTTTAGTTTTAGTTATAAAAAAACAGTAATTAGTCATTATTTCTTTAATGTAACAATAAGTACCCCATTTCTACCTTTATCACCATATTTAGTAAGAACTATAGGGTCTTTCAGCACCGTGATGCTATCAATCTTTTCAGGGGATATATTACTCATAAAATTTGTTGCTTCAGTAGCATACATTTCTTTGCCATCTACTATCACCAAAAGGTCTGTATTAGGTGAAACTCCTGTCACTGATAATGCTGCTGCAGCTTTATAGTTTTCACTACTATCATTGCTCTTTTTAAGAGTAACTATAACGGCACCATTCTCTGCTCTGCTACCGTATATAGCCGTAGCATTTTCTCCTTTTAGTACACTAATACTCTCAATATCATCTGACTTAAGAGATTTTTGCACTATACTACTCACTTTTTCATCAGTAAGCACTACATCATTTACTACCCACAAAGGTTGTTGGGCATTTCGGGCTGGAGCACACTTAATACTTGGCATTTGCTGCGCTGAAACTATATAAGTAGCCATTAGCAGTACTAATGTAATAATCTTTTTCATATTATTAAAATTTTAAACTATTCAAACACTTTGGCTATTACTTCATTATGGCGTTTGCGATCGCGAGTATGGCTACCAGAAGCAGGAGCTGCATAGGCTGGCGTACCAACATAACGCCATTTCACTAAATCAAAATTCATTAACATATAGCCATAAGCCCCCATATTCTTAGGTTCTTCTTGCGCCCACACAAAATCAGTAGCATTAACATATTTAGCTACTACTTCTTTGAGTTGCTCTACAGGTAAAGGGAACAATTGCTCTATACGCACCAAAGCTATATCATCACGCCCTAACTTTTCGCGTTCTGCATAAAGATCGTAGTAAAAACGTCCTGAACAGAATACTACTCGTTTCACCTTATTAGCATCGGCTATAGGGTCAGCAATTACTTCTCTGAATTGTCCCTCTGCCAAGTCTTCCAAAGAAGAAATCACCTGAGGGTGACGTAGCAAACTCTTAGGAGTAAACACCACTAACGGCTTGCGGAAAGTAGTCTTCATCTGACGACGTAACAAGTGGAAAAAGTTAGCTGGGGTTGTACAGTTAGCCACATACATATTGTTTTCCGCACATAACTGTAGGTAGCGTTCTACCCGTGCTGAAGAGTGTTCTGCTCCTTGTCCTTCATATCCGTGAGGCAGTAGCATCACTAAGCCATCTTGCACTTTCCATTTATCTTCTCCACAAGAAATGTATTGGTCAAGCATAATCTGTGCTCCGTTTGAGAAGTCACCAAACTGTGCTTCCCAAATAGTGAGTGTATATGGTGATGCCAAAGCATATCCGTATTCATAACCAAGCACCCCATATTCTGAAAGAAGCGAGTTATAGATATGAAAATCACCCTTAGCCATTGATTTCTTATGTTTTAAATCTTGCAAGAAGCAAACTTCTTCTTCAGTATCTTCGGTCTTTAGTACCGCATGACGATGTGAGAAGGTACCTCGTTGTACATCTTCACCCGTAAGTCTTACCTCATAACCTTCTGTCAATAACGAACCATAAGCTAACAACTCTGCCATTCCCCAATCGATATGATTATTTTGGAAGAATGCCTCTTTTCTATCTGCTACAACTTTCTTCACCTTGCTAATAAAGTTCTTATCAGCAGGCATTTCGGTTAATACTTCAGCTATTTTAGTAAGCGTCTCTTTGTCGATAGTAGTATCTACCGATTGAAGCATTTCAGCTGGAGAAGCTATTTTAAATCCTTGCCATTCTGTTTGCATAAACGGTTTAATCACCGTCAGAGGCTCTTTTCTCGAGGTTTCTAAATGGGCATCGAGTAGTGCTTTGTACTCGTTTTCCATTTCAGTAACCAATGATTGTTGTATAAGCCCTTCTGTTATCAATTTTTGAGCATAGATATTGCGAGGATTATCGTGTTTACCAATAAGTTTATACATTTTAGGTTGAGAGAAACGAGGTTCATCTCCTTCATTATGTCCGTATTTGCGATAACCTATTAAATCTATAAAGACATCTTTACCAAAAGCTTGTCTAAAATCTAAAGCAAATAAGAATGCGTGAACTACTGCTTCGGCATCATCTGCATTCACGTGTAACACAGGGCTATCATTTACTTTTGCTATATCAGTGGCATAGATAGACGAACGCGAATCGGTATAATTAGTAGTAAAGCCTACTTGATTATTCACAACTATATGTATAGTACCACCTGTCTTAAAACCTCTTAAGCCACACATCTGCACTGTTTCATATACAATACCTTGCCCACACACTGCCGCATCTCCGTGAATAACTATAGGCAGTGCTTTTAACGGATTATCTTTACAATATCTATCTTGTTTTGCTCGTGTAATCCCTTCTACTACAGCAGCTACAGTTTCTAAGTGCGAAGGGTTAGGCACTAGGTTCATATCTATTTTTTTACCTGATCGCGAAGTACGTTCAGCTGTGATGCCTAAGTGATATTTCACATCACCATCAAACCAATCGTCCATTTCATAGTCTTTGCCATCAAATTCTGAAAAAATATCCTGAGGATTTTTGCCAAAAACATTAGCAAGAACGTTCAAACGCCCTCTATGTGCCATACCGAGTACCAAATGGGTTACTCCTTTCTCGGCAGCTGCTTCTACCATAAAATCTAAGCCAGCTACCAAAGTATCATTCCCCTCTAACGAAAAACGTTTTTGTCCTACATACTTAGTATGCAAGAAATTTTCAAAAGAAGTGGCTTCATTCAGTTTGCGCAAAAGCCTTATTTTATCTTCTTTTGAAAAAGGAGTCGTATTGTTATTTTTCTGAAGATGTTGGTCTATCCATTGGCGTACACTTGCCTCTCGAATATACTGATATTCTACCCCTACAGAACGACAGAACAACTGTTGCAAAGTACTAACTATTTGACGCAAAGATGTAGGAGAAAGCCCTATTTCTTTAGCACTGTCAAACACTACATCTAAGTCAGCAGTACTAAGTCCATAACGCTCAATAGATAAGTCTATCAACTGTGGTTCACGCGCTGCCAATGGGTTTATTTGCGTAAGTAAATGTCCATAAGTGCGATAAGCATTGATAAGGTTCAGCACTTTAAACTCTTTTTCAATTTTTTCTGACGGTTTATTAGCCTCATTGCTTACTACTTGCTGCACCATCACTGGCACCGCTTCTTGAAGGGGAGCACCATATTGTTCTTGAGCAAAGTCAAAGCCCTGAAAAAAAGCACGCCAACTAGGTTCTACAGCATCAGGATTCTCAAGATACTTGTCATATAAATCACCAAAATACGCCGTACTTGCGGCATTCAAGAAAGAATACTTATCCATAAATAGTTATTTTTTCGTTTATATTTCGTTAAAGGTATGCAAAGATAGTATTTAGTTTTGAATTAAGCAATAAATCGTGTTAAAAAAACCTAAGTAATTTACTAACTACTTAATATACAACAAAATAAAAAGCAAGCACTATTTTCATAGTGCTTGCTTTTATTGTTATCTGTATAGGGTAAAGTGTCCCATATACTCTTGTCGGTCATCATCTTCGTGTGTGCGCAGTATATACCAATAGTCTCCTGACGGCATCTCTTTGCCTTCATAACGACCATCCCATACCTGACCCGAACGAAGCGTCTTTATATAACGTCCATAACGATCGTAAATATCTACTGTTAAGTTAGGATAACTGCGGTATATATCAGGATCCCAACCGTCATTCTGTCCGTCACCATTAGGGGTAAAGAAATCCGGTGGTACTGACTTCATATACTCCTTCTCTATCGTAAGTGTAGAACTACAATTATTAGCATCTGTAGCCTCCACTACTACCAACTTAAAGATACGTCCATTCACCACTCGACTCGTTGGGTCTGTTGGCTTAAGCATATATTCACTCTCTCCATTCTCATAACTGCCATTGAATGTTATAGAATAAGGTGTATCTCCCGTATATGGATTACCTCCTACTACTTTCACTCTAACCTTGTTGATTTCGCGTGGATCCGTCTTATCTAATATCTCTAAGCCTGGGTAACGCGTTACACTTACCGTTCCTGCCAAGGTACTTGAACATAGAGAGGTCATTCCTAATGGTCGATAGAATATCGTTATCGTATATATCCCATCGTTCTCTATATTTCTTGTCCTCAACACCTGTTTATCACCATCTACATAACCCACAAACGGTTTAATAGGCTCTCCGTTTATAGAGTAAGAAAGTGTCTGTGATGATATCAGCCCATCGCTGTTATCTCTAGCAAGCGTTATCTGTATATATGGATTTGAACTTGTTGTCGATACTGTTGAACATTCAAAACCTACAGTAGCTGTTGCTTGCAGACTAGGTGCTGCTGCTATCGTTATATCTTGAGTTTGCGAACAGTTGCCATCTCTAAAGACTAAGCTATAAGCCCCTGGCGCCATATTAGTACGCGATACCATTGTGCCTGTAGCTATACCCATTCTGGTGTCTATCACATTACCTTGTGAGTCTTTTAGCTCATAGCTATAAGGGGCACGTCCTCCTTGTATCATAAACTCAAGTTGTCCATCTGATTGCTGATAGCAAGTTTCTGTTACTGTCTTCACTACGCCTAATTTCAATACATCTGGCTCTTCTACAGTGATACGCTCACTAACTTCACAACCTATTACAGCATCTTTCACTTGGATAGTATATTGTCCTTTAGGTAAGTTTACAAACATATTAGTACCACTAAATGTACCTGCTTGTGGCGTAATACTATAAGTATAGCTACCCGTTCCTCCTGTCACGTTTATCTGTACCTTACCATCTATCTCTCCATAACAAGTGATATGGGTCACACTTACCGTCTTACTAAGCGGTGCATAGTTATCTACATTTACAGTCAGTGTTTGTACACAGCCTCCTTGGTGTCTTACCGTAATAGTATGTACTCCTGCTGTTACTGAAGTAAAGTAATTGCTTGCTTGCGCTACCCCGTCTAAAGCAAAGGTAGTTTGCGCTGCTACATCTGTATTTACTCTCACTCTAACCGCATTATTCACACTATTCGATGGACAGCTGTATTCTACTGTAGCTGTTGCTTGTAGGTCTACACCACCTTTTATGGTTATCGGATTACTTTCAGTGGTACAACTCATAGCATCTTTTACTTTTATTATATAAGTACCCGATGCTAAACCTGTATACAAGGTCTTACCTTGATGCCAATTAACTCCACCATCTATAGAGGTACTGTAGGATTGAGTGCCGCCAGTAATAGTTACTGATACTGTTCCGTCATTAGCACCATAGCAAACCTCATCAGTCTGTCTATCTATTCGTACTCTGATCAAGTCTGGCTCTGTAATTTTGAATATCTCATCTCTATGGCAGCCATTAGCATCTTGTATCCTCACTACATATTCTCCTGGTGCTAATTTCTCAAACACACCGCTCTCTACTACCCTATCAAAACGTGGGCTAATAGCATACACTATCGTACCGGTACCACCCGTAGCCGTTACAGTTATCTTACCATCTTTCTCACCTTTACAAGTGATGTTGGTAACTGCACTAGTTACTGATATTGGTCTCGCTTGATCTATCACTATATTTGTTGATGTGTATACACAATCTACCCCACTCTTCACTTTCACAAAGTAAGTACCTGTAGCCAAGCCGCTAAACGCCCAGTCGGTCGCATTGATTTGCGTAGCCGAGATAGTCATTGCTACAGTACTTGGTTTTTTGTACAACTCATACTGATAGCCTCCTACACCACCCGTAGCCGAGAAGGTTATACGTGCTGTAGCTTCTCCATTACATTTCACAAACGCATCAGCGGTATTTACCGTTAAGCTTACAGGTTGTACTGCTACTACCTCTACTTTGTTAGATGCTGCTGATGGACAACCATTAGCATCTTGTACATAGAACTCATAAGTACCCGGCGGCAATGTAAACAAGTTATTAGCTGTAAATGAGCCGCTTGTACCTTGTCGGTATCGATAGCTGCCGCTACCGCCCGTAGCCGTTACTTGTATCGTTGCCTGTGTTTGTAAGCAGGTCGTTGGACTTACTATCGAAGCCGTCACTTTTATTTCCTGTGGCTCGTCTATAGTTACCGGTATGGTCAAGTCGCAGTTCCAACCGTCTACTATCTTCACCTTATATTCTCGTGCATCAAGCCCTGTAAAGGTCGTACTGGTTTGCGCTCCGTAAATTTGTGCTCCTCCTACTTCCCACAGTTCGTACGTGTAGTTACCACTACCACCCGTAGTACCACTTACCGTAATGCTACCATCTCTTTCACTGAAGCAATTCACATCAGTCTTAGTTACCGTTGCTGCTATAGGAGCTGGTGGACTCATAACTTGAGTTACACTGGTCTCACAGCCATTTTGGTCTTTCACCCATACAGTATAGGTTTCTGATACCAAGCCTTCAAACACTGAAGTGCTGCTATAATTACCATATACACTATGTGCTGCTGGCGTTGGCGTACCTACTGTCAAGCGATACTCATAATTGCCCCAGCCACCGGCGGCTGTTACCATAAAGCTACCTGTTTGTCCGCTACCGCATTTTATCTGGTTCGTTATCGTTGTACTTGCCGTTAATGCAGATGATGGACCTGATAAAGTAGCTAAGGTAGCGGTCTTAGTACAGTTTGGATACTGTGTTTCTGTTACCTCTACATAGTACTTACCGGCACTTAAACCTCCTATAGGTTGGGTTCTCGGGTCACTTGTGTCATTTCTACCTGCTGTAGAACTTACTACCTCTACTCCGTATTCATTTACTACTCTAAAGGTGTAGTTACCCGCATAGCCTCTCATCGATAATGTCAACTCTCCATCATTGCCCGCTGCACAAGTTACCGGTTTGGTTTGTGCCGCACTTATCGATATATTATCGTAATTAGCTATTCCGTAGTTTACACTATCATAGCAACCCGTAGCACTGTCTGTTACGGTTACTTCGTAATAACCTGGCGCAGTAAAGGTTACTGATACTACACTCACCCCTGAGGTTACTGTATAGATACTTGGCGTAGTTGTACCTCCTGTCACTCTCACTATATAGCCCTGATTAGAACCGCCTTCTATAGTAAAGTCTACCACTTCTGGCCCTTGACAGTCTATCGGACGGGTCTGCTGTGCTTTAATAGCTGTAATCCGTTTTAGCGGTGGTATTACCGTTGGACTGTTTACATTATCTGCTATACAGCCATTAGCATCTCTTACATATACTACTACCGTTTGAGTGTAGCTACCGTTGCTGCTGATACTTACCACACTGCTATTTGTATAACCTGTAGTGCTGGTGCTTTGTCCGTCAAACACTACAAAGTTATATGTGTAAGTACCCGTAGCTCCACCATCTGCTATCGCCTGTACGATTGCCTGACGCGCCTGATTATTCGCATCACAGCTAAAGTGGGTCGTTACCGTTGTACTGCTCACTACCAATTGTGCAGGCTCAGTAATAGTTATCGTTTGTGACGATTGACAAGCTCTTGATGAACGTACCGTTACTGTATATACTCCTGCTTTTAGGCCCAATATAGAGAAGTCCTTAGGCGTTGTATTTACCGTTTCAGTTCTTGTTGTAAAGCCTCCGGCTCCTTCTATCTGTATCACATAATCTGTCTGTGTTTGCGTACCTGGTATGGTTACATCTATCCTACCATTATCACCCCCGTGACAGCCTACATTGGTTTGTGTATAAGTAAAGGCTACCGGTAGCGCTGGTGTTACCTCTATTATGCTAGTGGTTACTGTTGCACAAGATGTATTGTTGTCTTTAACTCCTACTATATAACTACCTGCTGGCACTCCTATAAACTCTGGTGTAGTGCTTACTGTTGTAGTACCACCACCCGATGGGGTAAGCGTATAGGTAATACTATTACTACCTCCTTGGTGGGTCACACTCAAGGTAGCTCCCGTAGGACTCGCACAAGTTACCTCTTTGACTAGCTGTACCTGTACATTGCTGATCGGCTCGTGAAGTTTTCCTGTCGCTAATGTTAGCGTTGCCGGACAACCCCAACTATCGCTTACCACTACCTCGTAGTTACCAGCTCCCAGACCGGTAAAGGTTCGTGTACTTTGTGGTATACCTTCCTTCACTCCGTCTTTTATCAGTTGGTAAGTGTAATTTACTCCATCACCTCCTGTTATAGTCGCTACGCTTATCTCTCCAGTACCTGCCACGCAGTTCTCTTGAGTAACCGTTAGCGTACCACTAATAGGCGTTGGATTATTCATCGTGATGCTCGCTACTAATAGCGGACAGTCTTTCCTCAAATTGTCTCGTACCCATACATAGTATATATTTGCTGTCAAGCCGCTCTTATAGGTGGTCGTTGTCCACGCTCCTGAGGCTGTTGGTGGTGTTACACTCGTACCAATATGGTATTGATAGCCACCCCAGCCACCACTTACATTCTCTATGCGTATCTCTCCATCATTATTACCTGATACACAAGTAATTGATCGTACGCTCGTCGTAGCGGTAAGAGTTTGTGTCGGACTCTCTATACTAAACCTTTGTACTTGTTCGCACAATGTTTGTTGGTCTTTTACCGTTACCGTATAAATACCTGCTGCTAAGCCCGAGATATTAAACTTAGTATTTGTACCTGCAAACATAGGTGACGGATTTATCGTTCCACCTGATGGGGTTACCGATACCTGATAAGTATGCAAGCTATCTAAGCCCTCTAAGGTGAAGGTAGCCGTACCATCTGAACCACAAGCTATATTCCGTGTCTGTACATCTACTATCCTAAAGGTATTAGGATCAGGTGATATATAATCGTATGATACTATACAACCCGTATTCTTATTACCTATCCAGAACTTATGGGTTGCATTAGGCGTTACCGTAAAAGTATTGCCTGTCTGCCAAGGCGCTGTGCCTATCGCTACCGTTGGGGCTGTCGCTCCTTCATAGTAGTAGATAACCCCTGCTCCAAATGGTAACACGCCATCTTTGGTCATCGTTAGGGTAACAGTTGCTACCTGACAAGTAGTTGCACTTACCACTTGCAAGTTAGCTACATCTATGCGTTCATAAGGCACTATCGTCTCAGTAACGCTCGTATAACAGCCTGAAGCATCTCGTAGCGTAATAGTTACTACCGAACCCTCTGCTATCCCTAAGGTATAAGTATTGCTATATACTTTATTACCATATGCATCTTCAAATTCTATCGTACGTGTGCCCGTACCACCTGCTATAGCAGTCGGTGGTACTACTATCTTAGCCTGATTAGTCTGACCGTTATTGCCACAAGCAAACTGGTCTACCTGTATAAGCGTAGCACTTAGTGTTAAAGCAGGTGGTGTACCTACCCTAACTACCGTTGTAGTAGGGCAGCCACTATCGCTATCGGTAACCGTTATCGTATACACGCCTGCCTCTAAATTCTTGGCCGAACGTGTACCCAAATCCCATGTTGTTACCGTGCCTGAAGGCCCTACAATACTATTATAGATGTAATTACCACTACCCAATTCTACTATATTCATAAAGCCGTCTGTACTTCCAAAGCAAGTTACCGACTGAGTGCTTACTTTTATCTCTGGATAAGAAGGTGAAGCCACCGAAACTACTACTATCGTAGGTGAACAGTGCAACTGACCATTATCTTTTATAGTTACCGTATAAGTACCCGGTGTATTTCCTATAGGCTGTACAGCTTCTGAGGCTGTACTGCCCGTTACTGGTAAAAATGTACTACCTGTATAAGGCGTACCACTCGGTGGGGTTATATTATAAGTATAACTACCCGAACCTTTGTCTACCCTAATGGTTATCTCACCATTAGTACCACAGCCTATCACTTTACTCACCCGTGCACTCGCCTCTAATGGATTGTGTACCGTTACGGTATAAGTCTCCTCACAGCCCGTAGCATTCTCTCTTACTACCGCTACATACGTACCTGCTGATAAACTTGTAAATACATTGCTACTTTGCCAAGACAAGCCACCATCTTTTGAGAAGCTATAGTCTCCAAGTTCTGTTGTAGGCGCTGCTGCCTGTGGTATTATAGTCTTAGCCACTGGTACTACCGTAAAGGCAAAGTTACCATTGCTACAGCCTGTAACAGTAACTGTATATACCGCTGGTTTAGGTTGTACTACAAGGTTGTGGTTACCTAAATCTATATCACAACCATACTGGTCAATAACTTTTACCTTTACAGTTATCGTTACTGGTGCTGCTGGATAACGCAACGTATTTACATTAGGATTTGAAATATTATCACGCAATACTTGTACCCTATTATTAGCCGTCGCTATCGGGGTAACAAAGGTCGTAGGCCCTACCGGAGTAAGCGTATACGTATACTGTCCGCCCCCGCCTTGTACATTAAGCACTTCTACTACTCCCGCTGCATCACAGGTTATATTCGAACTTACCGATACCGTACCAGTAATAGGTGCCAATTGTTTCATTTCAGCATCTCTACTACCCCAAGTACAACTACCCTCTGTTACTTCTACATAATAGATCTTGCCCGCTGGCATCGTAAAGGTTGGTACATCATAACTATAAGTACCTGCTGCCATCGTTATCGTACCATTATTTACTTGGTTGCCCGTACGTTTAGGACCTGGTGTACTGGTAAGCTCAAACAATTTCCAATTGATCGTAAGCGGACCTGGTTTATAGCTACTCTTACGCTTAATGGTAATTTTTACATCTCCTGTAGTTGAACCTCCACAAGCTGGTTTTACGGTAAGTCCTACCTGTACCGCTGGTGTAGCTGTACCACTGTAGAAGTCACCCTCTGCCTCTGCTGTACATCCCGCTGTATCACGTACATAGAACTTATACGTCCTTCCTGGTACCAAATCTGTCCACACATAAGTCCGCGCTGTCGCAGGTGTTGGTGTTACCCAATTGTAATTGTCTACCGAAAATACTAAATTGCCTGTACCTTTACCAACTGGCATCGTTACCGTTGCTACCATTCCTTGTGTTAAGCTCGTACAACCACTAGCAAACGCATTCATATTCGTCTCTACCGTTAGTCCATCTAAACGGTGTGGCAACGTTTTCTGTGCTACTCCTGTCAAACACTTAGTAGCGGTTCCTCCCTTAGGCGATACCGTCTTATAGGTAATCGTTACCGTATTACCTGGTATAAAACTTGGGTGCGCTCCCAATGGGAATACATGTGTGGTTACTTTCGTCCACGTTTGGCCATCTAAGCTGTAATATATGTCTGAATCATTATTGTAAGCATCAAAAGCTGCTTGTGAAAACTCTAACAGCATCGCTGTTGGACTACCTACCGATGGACAGTTTACATTCGTATCTACTTTTAATGCTCCATCTAATAATAAGTCTGGTTTATCCTCTATCGTTATTGTTCGTACACTACTACAGCCAAATACGTCTTGTATTGTAATCGTGTATACCCCTGCTACCGCATTGGCTATCGTATAACTACCTGATACCCCTGTCTGAGTTTGGGTGCCCACCACTCCTGGGCGTTGTACTCCTATCTTAAACGGTTTACCTCCATCTAAGTTGCTTAATATTATCTTGCCCGTTGCCGTACCTTGACATTCTGGCTGTACTACTTGCTGCGTATAAGTTGCCACCCCTACATTCTTTAGTGTCTCTGTGTATGTCTTCTCACAGAAACCTGACCTCACTTGTATTACCCAAGTTTCTGAAGCCGTACTAAAACGTGCTGGTGTATGTGTGTTAACCGTACCATAAGCTGGTGGGGTTGTTCCTGCTTTGTAGAATCTGTATTCTTTTACATTAGCACCTCCACTTGTCAATACTTCTAACTTAGCCTGTGTACATACCCCTTGATCTGTAACGTTTACCTTCACCGTTAGTGATGGGTAAATATCTATCGCCCTCTGAGCACTACAGCCGTATTGGTCTTTTACTGTAACAGTATAACTACCCTGACGCAAGCCCGTAAAGCTATGCGTTACACTATCTGTCGTAGGCGATACCGCTGCCGATCCGTTAAGCGATACTGTATAACCTCCATTACCATCAGCTATCTTCACTTTTATTACTCCCTGATTATCACCCGCATAACACTCTGTAGCTTGTACTGTAAAGCTAACCGTCTTCGGCGTAGGAATAAAGTTCGTTAAATCTACCTGTTTAGAACAGCCATTCGCATCTTTTACTATAAACGAAGGTGTACCCGTTGCTACCCCAGTAAATAAACCTGTTGTATTAGTTGTCTTAGTAGCCCCTCCTACTAAATATGTATATATATAAGCTCCTGTTCCTCCCGTAGCCGTTACTTGTACCTTTGCAAATTGAGCATTGCTACACATCGCTGGCTCTACTATCGTAGCGGTTAAAGTTAATTCTGCCGGCTCTGTAATAGTTATTGTCCTACTTACCACACAAGTAGGTGCGCCTATCACTGGTGATGTATACGTAAATACTACCCTATGTGTGCCCTTCGCCAAACCGGTTATCTCATAGGTTGAATTCGTAACCGAAGAACTTATCGTACCTCCATTCAACGATATATTATAACGACCTCCCCTTAAGTTCTCTAACCTAAAGGTTACTTTACCCGTTGAACTACCTTTACATGTTACATTCGTTTGACTCAATACACTCGCCTTAAA
>ERZ772921.864-NODE-864-length-18337-cov-4.885789_pt1 | contig 18337 bp, 19 predicted proteins | sample MGYA00512117_ERZ772921 | MGnify/ENA primary metagenome ERZ772921 (study PRJEB29015, sample SAMEA2737944) | human oral metagenome | biome: human oral; feature: human-associated habitat; material: dental | place: China | collected 2150 ...
CGGCGGCCACTGCGGGCGTAGGTCCTGTCGCCCCTCCCCGAGTGGCCCGCGAGCAGGCCGTGCCCCCGATGTGGCAAGGTTATGCCTACCACATTGTACCAGACAAGTATCCTCAGGTCAACCTGATGGGATGCTCTACCTGCCACTTCCCTGATTCTTGGCGTGAGTTTCGGCGTGGTTAGAAATCTAGCCGGGAATTACGGTTTACTTCTTGTGGGCTGTTCTTGTCGACGCTATGCCAACGCGTGAGATTCCGGGGGGTTCTTGTGTTACTCCTGCATTCCGTCTTCCCTTGCCCGTTCCAACCTTGCGAGGATGGCTTGCACTGTCTCGGCGTCCTCGATCCTCGTGATTCCGAAGGCCTTCTTGCCAGCGTCCTTGAGGGAGGCGCCGACAAGGTAGGCCTCAGCGCCGTCGAGGATGATGAGGCGGTCATGGAATACATCAATCCTGAGGACGGTGAGCATAGGGTACTGGGTGTTGAAGATCTCGACGTCTTTGGCGGTGAGCTTTGCTTTGGGGCGGGTCCAGACGGTCACGGAAACGCCCTCGTTCTTCTTGGCAAGGATGTTGAGGGTTCCGGCGTCGGTGTAGCCGTCTACGAGGAGGACGCTCTTCTTGGCACGCTGGACGAGAGAGACCAAGAGTTCGAAGGCGTCCCAGACCTGGCCCTCGAAGAATACCTTCTGCCTGGGGGCCTCGTGCGATTCCATGTAGTCGAAGACGCGCTCGAAGCGCTCGTCGGTCTTCTGCTGGTACTCGATCTGGCGTCGCTCGACGTTGCGGACCTGCTCGAACATGTGGGCGTTGTCGGCGATGAAGTGGCGCATCTCGACGAAGGCGCGCATAATCTGCACGCTCACGCGCACCGCAGCTTCGCTTCTGAGCACTGCCGAGAGCATCGAGACGCCCTGCTCGGTGTAGGCGTATGGCATGTAGCGTCGCCCGCCGCGTCCGTCTCCGTTGTTTGAGGTGCCAATTTGGCACCTCAAAGATTCGAATTCATCGTGGCCCAATTTGAACCTGAAATCTTCGGGGAAACGCGCCGAGTTGCGCGAGGCGGCACGATTGAGCGCCTTGGTCTCCACTCCGTAGAGCTCTGCGAGGTCGCTGTCGAGCATGACCTGCCTGCCGCGCACGGTGTGGATCATGCTGCGGGTCCGGGCGTCGACCACGGGGACGATGGCGTCTTACCCCTCGCCCGACCCGGTCTTCTCGTCTGCCATGTCCTTCCTTTCCTCCGCTTGAGGTCACATCCTGTACCTTCAAGATTCTACCAAGTTCCAAATGGTTCGGACTTGTCGGTTGCCTATGCTCGCATCAACCTGAGCGCCGCCTTGGCGATGAGCCTGATAGCTTTGACCAGCACCCTAGGCACCCGCACGGTCGTCCTCCTTGAGGCCGCTCCACCTGAGCGCGCACACCTCGCTGCAGCGCATGTCGGTGGCGAGTTCGAGCGGGCTTTGTCCCTCGGCGGCAACTGAGGACTCAAACATACGTTTTTGCATGTCCGAATCACATCGCTTCTCGCCAGCCTTCCGTACGGGATGCTTACTATCATCTGTAAAGATTCCCAGAGTGGGGCCTTTGGCGGCCATGAAGCCGTCGTTGTTTCCCTCGTCTCTAGCGCCTTGCAACACCTGAGTCCAATTTTTATCGGAAACAGTGTTCCCTATGGTGTATTATTAACGGAAACGTTGTTACCGATATGAGGAGTGGACATGGACAAGAAGGGCACGGTGCGGCGATTGTTCGTGCTCATGGGCGGCTATCGCTGGCTCGAGATTGTCAGCATGGCAACCGTGGCGGCCTCTGCGGCCATGAACCTGCTCGCTTACGTGCGCGTATACTACGTGGGAGAAGCTGTGCTCACGACAGCCGGCGACCTTTCCTCAATCGACCGGCAAGCGATAGCGGCCCTCGGCTGGGACGCGGTGCTGTTTATCATGGCGGCATTCGGAATATACGGCATCGGCCTGCTCTTCTCGCATCTGACGGCGTTCAACACGGTTGCCCGTCTGCGCGACCGCATCGTGTGCCACTTGGGGCGGGTCTCCCTGGGCTACCACGTGGCAAATCCCTCGGGCAAGCTGCGCAAGATAATAGAGAAGAACACCGATAACATCGAAAACACTATCGCGCACACCATGCCCGACTTCGTCAATGCCATCGCACTGCCGGTCGCGTATATCGCGTGCATGTTCGCCTTCGACTGGCGTCTTTCGCTCGCCTGTCTAGCGCCCCTGGTCGCAGGGTTCTTCGTGCTGGCGTGGATGCTGAACGACTCGAGCAAGTCCTTCTACGCCAAGCAGCAGAAGTCGGCAGAGGACATAGCGAGCGCCACTACCGAGTACATACGCGGCATCGCCGTGGTGAAGGTGTTCGGTCAAACGGCGGAGTCGTTCAAGCGCTATCACGACTCGGTGGAAGAGCACCGATCATGGATGCTCAAATACGCGCTCTCCATGCGCCTGCCGGACAGCCTCTACACCGTCACCATCAACGCGGGGTTCCTGTTTCTCATCCCAACCGCCATCGTCCTGCACGACAGCGCGAAAGGCGGTGCGGCGGCAACCACAGCAGCGGCGACCTTCATCTTCTTCTGCGTGCTCATTCCCATGACCGTGACCATGCTTACGCGCATCATGAACGCGGCGTCGAACCTCATGGTTTCCAGCGCGTCGCTCGACGCCGTGGACGGCATTCTCGCCCAGCCCGTGCTGGAACGCCCTCTTACCCCGAAGGAGCCTGAGTGCTTCGACATAGCCTTGGATCACGTCTCATTCCGCTACAAGCCCGACTCTCCTCTCGCGCTCGACAACGTGACGCTGCGCATTCCCGCCGGCACCGTGTGCGCCCTCGTGGGGCAATCGGGAGGGGGCAAGACCACCGTGGCCAATCTGATCGCGCGCTTCTGGGATGTTCAGGAAGGAACCGTGCGCATCGGGGGAGACGATGTGCGCGAGATGGACTACACCTGGCTGGCTGCGCACACGAGCATCGTCTTCCAGGACACGCGGCTGTTCAAGGTCTCCATCGCGGACAACGTGGCGTATGCGAAGCCTACCGCTTCGCGGGAAGAGGTGCTGCGGGCCCTCCATCTGGCGCAATGCGACGATATCCTCCAAAAATTCCCCAACGGGGCCGACGCTGTCGTGGGTGCGCGAGGCGTGTACCTGTCCGGTGGGGAGATGCAGCGCATCGCTCTGGCACGCGCCATGCTCAAAGATGCCCCCATCGTGCTGCTCGACGAGGCGACCGCTTATTCCGACGCCGAAAACGAGCACCTTATCCAGCAGGCGCTGTCCAAGCTGCTGCGCGGAAAGACCGTGCTCATGATCGCACACCGCCTCTCTACCGTGGTCGACGCCGACCAGATATGCGTGGTTGAGAACGGACGCATCGTCGAGAGGGGCGTGCACGACGAGCTTATGGCGCAGGCTGGTTTTTATGCTCACATGTACAAGGAGTACGAGCGGAGCGTGGAATGGAAGATCGGAGGGGCCGCATGATGGGCAATCCGCTGCAGAAAGCCTTGCGCGTAAGCGACGAGGGCAATGCCAACCTGCTGCGGGCGAGCGCGTGGATGTGCGCTTTCAGGATCGCCGCCTTCCTTCCCGTCATACTACTCGCGATGATAGCGAACGAGATGGTCGTTCGGAGCGCGGGCGCAAACGCCCAGGACGTACCGCTTCTGCCCTATCTGGTGGCAGCGGCGGCGTTGGTCGTCGTCATGTTCTTGGCGTATTGGGTATCGTACAAAAGCAAATACCTGAGTGCGGGAGACGAGGATGCCCGCATGCGCATCGCGCTTGCCGAAAGAATCCGTCGGCTCCCCATGTCCTATCTGGGGAAGCGCGACCTCTCCGACTTCACCTCCGCAGTCATGGACGACGTCGATACCGTGCAGGGCGTGCTCGCGACTTCGTTTGTCGAGCTGGTGAGCGGCCTGCTGTTCGCTCTGGCAAGCATCGTCTGCCTGCTTGTCGTCGACTGGCGTATGACGCTTGCGCTTGCCGCATGTCTCCCGCTTGCCGCCCTGTTCATGGCCCTGTCCCGTTTGATCTCCGAGGGACAGAACAAGCGCAACCGCGCAAGGCGCCTGCAGATGAGCGAGGCGATGCAGGAGTACCTAGAAAACATGCAGGAGCTGCACGCTCTCAACCTGATGAATGGCTACCAAGGCAAGATTCGCCGTGCGTCCAGAAAACTGGTGCCCGGGCTGGTCCTATACGAGCTGCTGGCCGGTCTGGGGATCTCGTTCGGTGAGAATTTCCTGCGCTGCGGCATGGGCGTGGTGATCGTCTACGGTGCAGCGCGGATGGCATCGGGGGATTTGGGCACGTTCGAGTTTCTCCTCTTCCTGTTCGCCTCGGTGCGCCTGTACGAACCGCTCTGCGTCGCCATCGAGCGGCTGGGCGCCATCATTCATGCGCTCGTGGCTTCCCAGCGTATCGGCGAGATACTGGACCATCCCGTTCAGGAGGGGGACGGCGACGTCCACCCGAGGGCGTATGATCTCGAATTCGACCACGTGACATTCGCCTATGGCGAGGACGACGTCATCCACGACGTGTCTTTTACCGCCCCGCAGGGACAGACAACCGCACTCGTGGGGCCTTCGGGCTGCGGGAAGTCGACGCTATGCAGACTCGCCGCGCGCTTCTGGGATGTGGATAGGGGCACGGTGCGCATGGACGGCATCGACATAGGCGGCATCGACCCCGAGACACTCCTGTGCAGCTACGCGTTCGTGTTTCAAGACGTGGTGCTGTTCGATGACACGATAGCAAACAACATCCGCATCGGACGCGCGGGGGCAACCGACGAGGAGGTGCGTGAGGCCGCGCGGGACGCATGCTGCGACGAGTTCGTAGAAAAGCTCCCGCACGGCTACGAGACCATCGTGGGCGAAAACGGTCGCACGCTCTCGGGAGGGCAGCGACAGCGCATATCCATCGCCCGCGCCCTGCTGAAGGATGCGCCGATCGTACTACTCGACGAGGCGACCGCGTCCGTCGACCCTGAGAACGAGACACATATCCAGCAGGCTCTGGGGGCGCTCGTGAAAAACAAGACCGTGCTCGTTGTGGCCCATCGGCTGCGCTCGATCGCCGGCTGCGACCACATCGTCGTGCTTCAGGAGGGTACCGTCGTCGAAGAGGGCGTCCACGAGCAGCTGATGGGCGCGAAGGGGCTGTACAGCCGCCTGTTCGCGCTGCAAACAAAAAGCGCTTCGTGGTCGGCGGGGCGAGACGGGAACGACGTGCGATGAGCGGGCATGCATGCATGCCAAAGACAGGGCTTCTACCGCATAAAGAGTTTTCCCCTCATCGTCGCAGGATACGTCCTGTTCGCGTTGCCTATCTGGTTCGGCTTCATGTCGCCGATCGCATTCTCCATGGAAGGCTACATGGATTCAGCGGTCAAGAGCTACGGCGTCGACTACATGGCGACGCTCGCCGGATGCGTGCAGGGGCCGCTTCTGATGGCGTTCGGCGCCGCGACGACGGTGGGCGCCGTGGCAGGAACCCTTTTAGGGCGCAGGCTGTTCGCCAAGCACTTCTCGCGCATCGTTGGCTAGCGCGGCCACCGTCGGTCAAGGCAAGGGGCCTTCGCACGGGGTGCGGGCGCGTGCTGGAGCGGCCGCAGGCAAAGCAACAAGCAGGGACATCATGCCTACCCTATAATAACGAGGTCGGATCTAATTCGATCCCTAGGTGAAAGAGGGGTGTCGCGTGGCGAAACGTGCCGAAGGCACAACGGAAAAGCTTCTTGCAAGCGCGCGGAGGGAGTTTTCCCGGCATGGGTTCGCGAATGCGTCGCTGCGCACCATCGCCCTCGATTCGGGAGTAACCACGCACACCGTGTACACGCGTTTCGGCAGCAAAGAAGGACTGTTCGCCGCGTTGGTTGGGCCGGCGGCAGGCAAGTTCATGGAAACCCTCATGGCGGGCTACGATAGGTATTTCGACATGGGGAACGAGTCAATCCGAGAACGCGAGCTGTTCTCGCACTCCGTATATGAGGAACTAGTCGACTTGATGTTCGACAACCGCGACGCGTTCATGCTGCTGCTGGATGCCTCGGCGGGCACCGCGTTCGAGCACTACGTGGAAAAGGTCGCCGAACAGCCTTGCCGGCGCATCTACGCCCAGTCCGACGTTTTGGGGATGCCGCTTGACGACGACCAGCGGCTGCTTGTCCACGTGCTCACGCGCGGCTTCTTCGATGGCATGTTCGAGACACTGCGACACGGTCTGGACCGCCGGTCCGCTCAGGCGTTCGTCTCCGAGCTCATCTCATTCTATGAAGGCGGCCTGGCGAAGGCGAGCTTGGGACAGGCAGCAGGTTTTGGCGGGCTCGTGAAGGAGCTGGGATGACGGCGGACAAAGACGTCGCGCGTCTCGCCGACGATCACTAGGCATCGGCATCCGGATGGGAAATGACTTTCCCTCGGCATGAAAGATGAGCGCTCTTCGGCGCATGTCCTCGGGCCCGTGGTTCGCGGTAAGTTTCTGCCGTCGTTGCAAGAGGCGTTCGCGCCGCATTCATGGAAGGGGTCGCCATGGCGGAATATACCATTAGCTCTGATTATGGTTCGCACTGTTAAGGATGGGCGTGCACGCGCGGTCCGTCACGGCGAGGGGGTTCGGCTTCACGTGGGCAGCGGACTGACTTTCGAGCGCTGCGTAATACGCGGTGGCTGTGCCCGTGATGATGCCCGGGTGCGCTCCTAGTCGTTGCGTCACCGCCCTCCTGTGATGTGTGGGCTGCGGCGCCCGCTATGTCATTGCGTCTGGCGTCTGGTCGGGAGGGGCGCGCATCCGTCGGCGCCCATGTCGCGCATCTAGGAGGACGCGCCCGGTATAGAGAGCTCGGCGAGCCTCACGCTGCCGAGGTGGCGGCAGATGATGCGCGTCTCGGCGCGGTAGCCCCGCACCGTGGAGGGCTCGATGGTGCCGGAGTTCTCCTTGTGGCGCATGAACGAGGCCATGAAGTTCCTGAGGGAGACGTTGGAGGACGACGCTCCTCCCAAGAGCTCGAGCTCAACGATGAGGGCGTCACGTGCGCACTCCGTCTCGTGCGACCTCTCGTCGGTGCTCTTTCTCATGACTATCTGCCTCCTCGTGTTGGGGCCCGCCCCTTGGCGCGCCTTGCGGGGAGGATGACGCCTGCGGGCAAGCGCCCGTGTAGGGGGTGTAGGCAAAACGCGGATGCGCTGGAGTTTCCCGAAGGATCGCCTGCGGCCCTTCGGGAAAGCTTTCGCGGCCCTTGCGCGGAAGCGTCCGTGGGCGAGTCTTCGCTCCCAGGGCGGGGTGGGGCAGCGTGCGGAGGCAGCTCGTGGGAATGGGGTGATGTGGTCGCTACGGGGTTTGGTGTGCCTGTGCACTGGAGCGTGTGGTGGAGGTGTGATGTGCTCAGGGTCGTGTCGACTCCGCTGGGCGACGGCGTGGTTGTGCGGGTGACGCACGATGCACAGCTGTCATGCCCGTGAAGTGCGCGGGGTGCTTTGCGCCGTGGTGGCGTTGCTCGTCGGTGGCATGGAGGCCTCAGTGCCCGTTCGTCATCGTGTCTGGCGGTGGCCTAGAGGGCCACTGCTCCGCCGCGTCGGTCCTCTCGACGAGGAGGTTGGCCCAGGCGACTGCCTTGGGCCTTGGGGATCGGGCAGGTTGTTCTATCGGGGTATCTTCCTGAGGTTCTCGAGTTTCCAGAGCGCCTCGGGATTGACGGCGGCTGCCTTGGCCATCGACTCGTCTTGGAAGACGAGCTCCGGGCGATAGTCTCCGGCCGCCAGCCGCTCCAGGTACTCGCGCTCTCTATCCGTCTTGGGAAGGATCCAGTCAGCGACGAAGCGCTTGGCGTCCTCCATGAGGGCCTCAAGCGTCGGGTGCTCTATCGACGAGCGGAGCATGGGGTAGAGCTGGTCTGCGAGCTCGGAAAGTCTGTCCGCGAAGCGCTGCTCCCTTCCCTCGAAAGGCTTTGGAAAGCACGCGGAGAGCGAGGCGTAGTACAGGACCAGCCGGTGGACCCTCTCCTGCTCGCCGGGTTCGAGTGTCTCGTAGACGCCCCTCAGGTTGGAGATGTCGTAGAGGTCGCGGACCTTCACACGGTCGAAGAACGCCTTCACCTTGCCGGCCGCGAGCTCGGCGTCCGCGAACGTGCGCACCATAGCGCCCGGCCTCACGGGCGTCTCTCGCAACACGGGCTGCAGGATGGGGGAGCGGTTCATGTAGATGCAGTCGGCCTTGACGTGGTCGACGCCCCAGTCGCCACGGTAGCGCAAGAGGAAGGTACGTCCAGCATGCCCGCCGGGGTGTGCCTCTACCGCATAGCCCTGTGCCTGTGCGACGGCCTCTATGCCGTCCTCGACGTGCGGCCTGTCGGCGAGCATGCCCTCGCGCGAGACGCTGCCGATGTAGGAGACGTCGATGTCGACCGAGAGCCTCGGTACGTCGAGCATGAAGAGGTTGATGGCGGTGCCGCCGTGCAGCGCCAGCTTGCCCTTGAGGGCGGGGTGGCGTTCCATCTCGTCCAGGAGGTCGAGCAGGCGCTCGACCTTGTCCACGGTCCTCGGCTCGAACTCGCCAGTACTCATAATGTCCACGACAGGACCTCCTCCTCGCTTTCGGGCAGGTACAACCTCCAGCGACGGCTCCAGCCCCTGTTCTCCTGTGATTTCGGATCCAACTTGGATGGGCCGCGCCGAAGTCGCCCTTCGAGCGTTGAGAGCGTCTCGTCGGCTATGCCCCAGTCGCCCCGCTTCGCTTCGAGGAGCCAGCCCGCCCGGGCGACGACGGCGGCAGGCGCGCTGCCAAGGATCTCGGTCAGGGCTTCTAGGTCGAGGTAGGGAAAGGCCGAGCAGGAGCGCAACGCCTCCTCTGCGCCGCCGGCTCTTTTGGGATACATCAGGCAATCGACGAGCGTCTGCTCGCGCGTGGTCACCCTGACCGCACCGTAGGACCTCGAGCGCATGGTCTGCACACGCGGATCGCCGCCGGCACCGAAGGGGACGTAGCGGACGCCCCCGTACTCAAATGGCGAGCGCACTGTCGCGGACCTGAACGAGCACTCGAAGCCGACATTGTGCGCGACGCCGTGAGCCACGAGCGCCGAGTGATACGAGACGATCGCCTCGGGGTCGACGGTCTTGGCCACGAGGAACGGGTCGGGCGCCTCGCCGAGGAACTTGCCGGTCTTGGAGACATAGGCGCCCCGGCGCACCCGCTCGACCTCGCCCGACCTGAGGGCGCGTCGCAGAAGCGTCCGCGCGGTCTCCCTCGTGGCGATGGCGTAAAGGTCGCCCGTCGTGAACGCCTGATGCGATGCTATGTACTCTTTGAACTTCATACAGACGAAGTATAGTGGAAACGGGCACAAGTTGTAACTATTTCCATATGATATTAACTGCAAATCTGAGAGTCCCATCCAATCACATCCGCCGAGACATGGCGCGGAAGAGCCGGCGCACGTAGCTCCAGGCGAGCCTAAGGACGCCCACGGGAAGCTCCCTTCCCCTCTGCGGAGGCGAGCATGGCCCTGAGCTGCTCCACCGAGAAGGTGAGGCCGCCGGCACCAGCGCTCGATGTGGCAGCGGGGGCTGGGGAAGTCGCAGAGCGAGCCGAGGCCCACGTCGCAAGAGCCGGCCACCCTGTCCACGGCTGCCCGCTTGGCCTTTGGGTCGACGTCGGCGTGGATGTCCGGGGCCATCAACGCGCTCGCGTGCCCCAGGCAGCTCGCCGCGGTCCTCACGTCGTGCCCGCCCGCTATCATCATGGTGGCGAGGGCGTGCCTGAGGTCGTGGAACGCGCAGCTAAGGCCGTTCACCCTGCGGAGGGCCGAGAGGTCCTTGCCGAGCCGAGCTGGGTTGCGGGGCAGGCCCCCCCGCGTGCCCGGTGTGCAGGGGTCGCCGCGCGCCACTCCCGTCTCGTGCGCCACGCGCTCGGCGTCGCGGCGCTTGGCGGAGAGCGTTGTCTCCAGGTGCTTGGTGAGCGCGTATCCGTCGGCGCTTATGTCGCACATCCAGGAGGACACGCCCTCTGCAGAGAGGCCCGCTAGGCGAACGTTTCGGGTACAGGGGTCGATCTGGCGTGCCCCGGCAGTTGCTACGCCCTCCGCCGCACGCGCAGGACGTCTCCTTTCGGGAAGTTGTTGGGATTCTAGGTGTAGTCGCCGTCTCTCTCGCAGAGCGCGACGTACGGACTGTGTTCGAGCCTTCTGCCACCTTGTGAGAGGGGGACGGGACGCTCGGCGAAGCCCATGACCGGGAGAGCCTTGCGGCCGTTCGCCGTTTCCATCCAAACCTTGTCGCCCAGCTCGATCTCGGCCGCGCGCACCTCAACCGCGTTCAGGTACTCGCCGAGCCGCTCGTCCTTAGGCATCGAGGTCGAACGTTCGGAGTATCTCGTCGAGGTCGTATTGGTCCTGCTTGGCGAAGCCGTCGTAGAGCTTCTCGTGGCCAACAATCTCCCGGCCGTCGATGACGTAGGTGCCGTTGTCGCCTTGGTCGCCTAATTGCTCGACCCGGTCGATTCCCAAGCACAGGCCGCTCCCAAAGAAGTTGCCCATCACCTGGCAGATCCGCGCCCATCCGTAGCAGTCTCCGCTCGGTGGGCGGTAGCCCTGTAGCTCGCAGTACCTGAGCAGTGGTGCGACCGTGTCCTTGCCGCGCTCCAGTGCAGGTAGACGCCGATCTCATGCTCCTTCGTGGTGATGGCTGCCCTGTTTCCCATGATTGGCCTCCTAAGCTTGTGGGGCGCCCCTTTGGCGCTCCCCGTGGCCCGGGCGGTGCCGGTGGCACGTGCGGCTGCAAGGGAGGAAGCAAAATCCGGAGGGCATGAGTTTTCGCTCATAGACATGATGTGCGTAGTGAAGAGTTTTGTCGGTCTACTTGGACTTCGGGGTTGAAGACGTGGAAGTCAATGGCGCTGACGCTCGCGCCGAAGTGACGTTCTCCAGTGACTTCTTCCCGCTGGGGCTCGGTGACTGCGAGCTTACCTTCTCGGGGTGCTCCTCGCACATGACCGCTTTCCACAAAAGGCGGCTGTGATGGGCCGGTGCCGTGCCCACCCTGTACTGGTTCGACCGCTTCGACGACCGCATCGGCATTATGCCCGTGGTTGGCGAGATGGTGCATACCGAGGAGCTGAACGGTGGGGACACTATCGAGCTCTGCTGCCGCGAGGTTCCCGCCAAGGGCGACCGGCTGCTGTGGCGCGATGGACCGATCTGGCGCGAGCACGTAGTCGTGAGGACCGACGAGCCGCTTGAGGGGCTCTGCTCGGTATACGCGGAGTTGTCCCTGTGCGAGCTGCTTGACGACTTCATCGAGGAGGAGCACCTGGTATCGCGAATGGCAGCGCAGGCTTTGGCGGTGGCTCTAGCTCCCACGAGGTAGGCCATCGATTCCTGCGACGTGACCGGAACGGCTGGTTGCGTGCTGTACCACGTGAACGTGCTCTGGGCGTTGCGCAGAGTGGCCGAAGTCTGGGGCGGCGAGGTGACCGCCATCGCCGGCGTTGCCGACGGCCGCGTAGCATCGCGCTCTATCCGCCCAGAAGAGCAGCGCGGATCGTGGTGCGGCCTTCGTTTCACCTATGGCAAGAACATGACCGAGTGCACTCGCACGGTGCTCGAGCAGGACATGTACACGGCGCTGTACAGCTTCGGGATAGGCGTGCCACTGACCGACGAGGACAGCTGCTACATCGGCGGGTATCGCAAGAAGCTGACGTTCGGCGAGGTGAACGGCGGGGTCAACTGGGTCGGCGACGAGGCTGCGCGGTTGGTCTGGGGTCGCTGGAACGCCAACAGGACGGCCAAGGTCCACAGTTTCGGGCAGGTATCGTTTCCCGACTGCGACGATCCTGTGAGGCTGCTGGCGCTAACGAGGAGGGCGCTTGCAGAGGCGATGCAGCCCAAGGTTTCATACGAGGTCGACGTCGCCGCGCTGGACGGCAGCGATTACGAGCTCGAAGACACCGTGGCGGTCATCGGCACGGGCAGGACGCCCGAGTGGCGTCTGAAGGCGCGGGTCGTGAGGTGCGTGCGCACCTTCGGGGATGCCGTGATGTGCCGTGTGACCATCGGGACGGTGCAGCCGGTGGACTATGCGGTGACGTGCACGCTTGCCGCCGACGTGGCGGCACTACAGGACGACATTGCGGGCATCGACGGAAACCTGAGCATGGCAACGAGCACCACCTACGTCGACGAGACCGTGACCGAGGCCATCGACGACCTGGATGACCTTGAGGACATGGACTTCTGATTTGAGACGCCATGCGCCCCATTGAGCGGTGGCGGCCGTGGTGCGCTGGAACCAGGGGACGTGCGGACCCCGCACTACGATGAACGTAAAGCGCACCACGGACGGTGCCGGACGTTGCGCCAGATTGCTCGCATGTGAGTGCCGGTCGTGCGCAACGAGGCGTGCAATGCGCACGTGACGTGGACTTAGGCTTTATGCAGATGACTACGGGAGGTGGACTGATGCTCGACGGTTACGGGCTTCATTCGCTCGTCTGGAACAGGGTGGACGAGCGTTTCGAGGAGATCCTCGTCGCATCGTCTGCCGATGCGGTGAGACGCGGAATCTCGCTGGCCGTTAGGCAGGACGGCGAGGTGACTGACTTGGATGGCGCGACGGTATATCTTGTCTGGCGGCACCGCGTCTCTGGCAAGCGAGGGACCGTGGCCTTCGAGGAGGTGGATGCCTCTGAGGGGACGTTCGTCGTGTACTACCCGGGAGTCATATGCGGGACGGCTGGCGCAGTTGACGCGCAGGTGATGCTATCGCTGGGCGATGACACCTACGTGAGCTCGCGTGTGTTCACGATCCGCGTTGAGCCGGTGCTTGTCAACGGCGAGCCGCAGGAGGACGGCTTCACGCTGTTCGTGGGTGCCATCAACGCCTACGGTACGCGGAGGAGATCACGACCGACGCCGCGAATGCGGCGGCCGAGCTCGCTGACGAGGCCAGGCTCGCGTTGATAGCGGCGACCGAGCGCGGCGACTTCGACGGCGCGAAGGGCGACAAGGGAGACACCGGGCCGCAGGGTCCCAAGGGAGGACCGGTGATGCTGGCCCTCAGGGTCCGAAGAGTGACACTGGCGACACTGGTGCGTAGGGATCGAAGGGCGACAAGGGCGACATGGGGGCGACCGGCGCTCAGGACATCCAGGGTGAGAGAGGCCAAAAGGGTGACACCGGCGACGACGGAATCTCATGCGCGCACTCATGGAACGGCACGGTACTCTCGGTTACCGGCGCCTCGGGCGCGAGCTCGGCAGACCTCGTCGGGCCACAGGGGCCGAAGGGCGACACGGGTGCCACCGGCCCAGCAGGTGCGGACGGCGCTTCCGGCACGACGTTCACGCTAGTTGAGCCGCTGTCGTTGGACGACGGCGAGCTGTCCGTCGACCTCTCGGGACTCATAACCAGCGGCATCAACGTGATGGAGGTCGGGCAGAACGACACGAGGACCTTCTCGGGCTACTACGGTGGCAACATGGTTGGCGAGCTGCTCTACAGCACGCGCTCAGACTCCGTCAGCAAGGTGACGGCCATCGACGAGATCCAGCACAAGGTCACGGTGAAGGGCATCGTGGAGCTGTCGCGACTGCGTGGACTCATCGAGACGACGCTCGACGTCGCGCCGGGGAGCACCGGCTCCAACTACACCAAGGTGGGCGGTAACGCGCTCAAGGCCGGGACGCTGCTGCTCAACGTGACGAGCGGCAACCTCATGTGCGTGACCACCGACGTGACGAGGCCGTCGATCTCGACCGGCACCATGAACGTGAGCGTGGAGGGTGTGGGAAACGTCTACGGGGGCGTCTCGTCCCTGATGACACAGAGCCCACTCGACATCACCAATAACGTGATCTCTATCGACCTGTCCGACTATGCGGAGACCGACGACCTACCGCCTGCGGTTGTGGTACGACCCCTCGATGGCGGACGTAAGGGAGGGCAACGCGAGCTACTACTCCAACGTGGCCTACAAGGACGTCCGGCTCGGCGACCTGCTGCTCAGCACGCTGAGTGGCGACCTTTCTCAATGCGTCTTCTCGAACGGTACCGGCGGGATGAACTGCACGGGTATTCTGCAGCTGGCGAGGTTCCGGGGCATCGTGACCACCACGAGCCTGAACTCGCGGCTGGTGCGACCGGCAGCGGGGCCGTGGACTGCCTGGGGCACTCGGTGTGCACCGGCACGCTGATCCTGAACACCACGACCGGTGCGCTCATGTGGGCCACCTCAACGGCCGATCCCGCGAGCGCGAGTGCCACGACGGTGACGGTGAGCGCCATCGGGCTGGGGAACGTCTTCGCGGGACCGGACCTCTTGGCCTACGCGACCAAGCAGTACGTGGATGACGCCATCGCGGCGCTGGATGACCTTTCCGAGGAAAGCTTCTGATGAGCGTGGGGACCATTGAGACTAGCATTCTCACCGACATCGCGAACGCGATCCGCTACCAGGCGGGCGTGGCCACGACCTACAAGCCGAGGCAGATGGCTGCCGTCGTGGCGGCACTAGATGGCACGGACGCGGGCGGGTACGTGCCGCAGCCCTACAAGCAGCTGCAGAGCGGTGTGCCGTCATCCTCGGTCTTCGAGGACCTGGCAGACGCGATACGTGTGCAGAACGGGAGCTCTGCGCAGTACGCGCCGGGCGACATGGCGCAAGCGATACTGGACCTCACGTGGGACGTGGGTGTGAAGGCGCGGACACTGTGGCTGGACGACGGGACGCTGGAGTTCAACTACCGCGACGGGCGTAGCTCGAACCTGGGGACGATCGTGCAGTGCTGGGAGATCAACAGCTCCGGCTTTGCGTCCGGCTCGGCTCTGGCACTCCGTGCGCGGTCAGGTCAAGAGGGTCGTCTTCGACTCGGACTGGTTCGTCGCAGGCGTGACCAACTACGCCTACTGGTGCACGGGTATGAACGCCCTGACCGAGGTGCACGGCTTCGAGGAGTGTTCTGGGTGCGCCAATGTGACGCAGACGTCCACGAGCTACAACCGCCTGGAGTCCATCTGCGCCACGAGCTTCGACAACAGCTCGATCACCTCTTACACGTCGGTGCTGTATGGGTGCAACCGCCTGGTGGGTGGCACCGGCTACGTACCTACCAGCACGGCGGGCAAGAACAACCTGGCGCTCGGGTCGAACGGCGTGCTGACAAACCCGACGAACGACTCGCGCACGTGGGTATGGGCTCACTTCTATGATACCGGGGCATTGGAGATCACGGCGACGCGAACCCCCGACGTCCAGAGAACGGTGCTGGCGACCGGGCGAATCTGCTCGAATGCGCACTACCAGGCCGTGGGAGCCACGCCTTGGTACGAGCAGAGGTCGAGCCTGCGAGTTCAAGGCCGATCTGGCCTCGGGGGCACTTGCGAGCATCGACTACTGGTTCTACTCGAATACCACGCTCACAGCAGTGACGGGCTGGAGCAACGTGAATGGGCTGGCGTCGCTGCGCTATGCCTTCAATGCCTGTTCAGGGTTGGTCACGCTTGACTTGTCTGGGCTGGACCCCTCGTCGCTGGCCGACCTGTTCTATGCCTTCGCCCGGTGCACGAGTCTCACGACGATCTATGCTAACCCGGACTGGACGTTGCCTGCTGGCGCGTCTGGAATGGGCACGTTTTACGACGACACTCACTTGGTCGGTGGAAACGGCACAGTGTACAACAGCTCGTCGTACGGGTATGCGCGGATGATGATAGACCGCACAGGGCAGGTGGGGTATCTGACATCAATATGACCACACTGATAAACCGTGTCCAGTAGCTTCCTCGCACGAAGTAGTTTCAACTATCAGTAGAGTTTGGAACAGACCGCACGATCGCCTAGATTAACCTGAGGAACAACTTCCGAAGAGTGCGGGGCGATGTCATGGACTACGACGATCTTTACGAATATACATTCAGCAACTTGCTTTCCAAGGTTAGAAGGAGCAGGGTTGGCGCGGAAGAGCGAACGGAGCATCCGGATAAGAGGTGGCATCTCCTGTTCGATCTCGGAAACTCAAGAACCGAAGAGGAAATACACACGTCTGTCTACGCGTCACTCAGGTATAACGTCCCGAGAGCGATGGGTGACCTACTCATCATGATGCTCGCTCGATTGGACCATGAGAATGGAGCGAGATCCGTCATTCCCATTCGAGGCTCACTTAACGACTCAAGGGACGGCTCAGGTGCTCCACATTTCGCAATCGATCGCAATGGAATGACCACAGGTTTTATCTGCTGCAATAGATGCTCCGGCAGAAAAGAACTCTCTGATCTGGGAGCCTACGAAAAGATAAGGCATTTTCAGGGTCTGGTTCTGAAAGACATTGAGCAGGGTCTGATGTCGAAAGATGCTGGTATAGCTGATTGCTTGGGGGATGACGGTTTACCCCAGCTTGATGAGATCACTTGCCTGCTCATGACCGACCTGAAGCATCGTGATGCAGACCGACAAAAGCTGGAACGATATAACGACTTGGCCACGCATGGTATGAAGAGACCAGTGTCTATAAGTTACGAGCTGTTTAGCGACTTCTTCGCTCGACACTTCGGCGAGGACGAGCTTATCAAGCTCGCAACCAGAATCGAGGATTTTAATCAACAAGTATGGGAAGAGGCATCGGTTGGTACTGTTACGGTACCCACTCGCGTACGCATGGATGACCTCAAGGAGGAATACAGTCAGCGAATCGTACAAGAATCGAACAGCTATCGTAGCGAGCTCCTTGATTTGGGAGTCGACGGCTCGCAGATTGATGAAATTGAGAAAAGATATTTCGGAGAGGAATACTACAGATCTCTGGTGGGATCAGCTGAGTTTGCTGACAGCTTCATGAGCTCAGAATGGCTGCGCGACATACATCACATCACCGACGTGCTAGACCAGACTGGTACCGTAGCCGGATACATCAAGTCAATCGAGCAGCTGCTGTACTGGGTTGCTTATCAATGGATTGGCAGGGGCAAGCGATTGCCCAAACAAGACGGCATCCAACAGGATGTGGGACCAGGAGAACAATTTGTGAAGGGGAAGGGGAACCCGAGGAAACTCAACTTCTGGACGCTAAGCAAGTTCTTCGACACGTCCGTCAACACGGGGCTTCTTGAGGTCACGGATGATACCTCTCGGGTGATGCAAGACCTGTTGGATGGTTTTAGGCAGAATGAAAGAAACGGCTACTTCCATAAGGATAACCTTCACTCTAGATACAACACGACGCGACCTAGCGAAGTAGAGAAGATTCGACATCAAGCGATGCTCCTACACTTTCTCATCTTGGGTTCATGCGTAATCACTGAGAGGTGTGCAGTAAACCTTGGAATACCTCTTCTGTCACCCAGCATTGATGTTGTGGAGAGAGACCTTGACAGCAGTCTTCACCGATGGGTTGTGGGCGTGTTCGAGAACCCTATCTTTAGATATAGAGTGTCGACAGGTGCTGAGGCGGTTGTGTTTGCCTTTGACCATGATGGTCGGAGAGAAACAGACCTCATGGAAGTGTTTGTAAAGCGAGAGGGTACGTCCTGGAGGCTCGAGCTATCCGTCTACGAACATGAATCCACTCTTTATGAGAAGCGATTAGTGCGCAGACAAGGAGTGTACAAGGCGTTGCCGATTGAGTGGCAGCATGACAATCAACGTGAAGACATGCTCAATGTTGTCGCCGAAACTCTAATGAGCCTAGACTGGGACGCGCTGCTGTCTTGGACGGAGGAAAGGCCCAAGTTGCTACTGCTCGACACAATCTATGGGACAAGGGACCTTCGGACAGGAGCTTGACGAGCTGATTGCGAAACAGAGGCTATGAAAGGTCAAGTTCGGCACCTTGTCCATACATGCGCAGCGCGCCTTCGTGAAACTCAATCAGGCGGCGACGTAGTGAGGCAGGTGCCAAGATCTCGGCTTCACCAGGCCCGAACCTCCTGAAATAGAGGAATAGCTGGTCCTGGGAGCAGCTGAAGTGGTACAGGTAGTCTTCCCCCTTCCTTTCCACACGATCCTGCACCGGCCTACCGCTATAGATTCTCATGAATGAGTTAACACCCTCTTCGGTGAGCCTGGCGCATGACTCCACATTTTCGTTAATTGCGAACTGCGGACCATGCTTGGACATCTCTTGCAAGTGAGCTCTTACGCCATCATCAAGAACTGCTGATGATTTTGCTTTCCTCGGATGCGTGACGCGACAGAGGCGATATGTGCGTGCCTCCTGAACGCCATCGACTTCCTCTCCACAGAGTAGGTAATTAAACCGTAATTCCCGCCTCTATTTCTTACCACACGGAAGCGGGATCTCCACCGGGC
>ERZ772921.866-NODE-866-length-18320-cov-6.930851_pt1 | contig 18320 bp, 19 predicted proteins | sample MGYA00512117_ERZ772921 | MGnify/ENA primary metagenome ERZ772921 (study PRJEB29015, sample SAMEA2737944) | human oral metagenome | biome: human oral; feature: human-associated habitat; material: dental | place: China | collected 2150 ...
TTGCAGGCACTCCAATTTTATTTCTTTTCCAGTCGATTACTCTATATAATCTTTTATGTCCTTTATGTCTGTTTCTTCCTGTTCTATGTCCGTAGTTGTCAATTCCATATGAAGAATTTAATGGCTCAACTAAAGATTTTTCAGGTCTTACTTTATCTAATTCATTATTAACTAATATCGACATATGCCTTGTCCCACTAGTTATTGGTTTTAACTTTTTAATTGGCATAACTTTTTTTACCTCTTTTCTTTTATAATTTCTCTAAATTTTTTAAATATTGTATGTATTATAACATTTTTTTAAAATAATTTCCACAAAAAAATTATAAAATTTTTATTTATTTAAAATTTTATTTTTTAAAAATTATTTTAAATCTTTTTATCCTTCGTAAGCTGAGATAGTTTCTCCATCTTTTAATTTAACAATTGCTTTTTTAATAGCTGGAGTTTTATACATAGACATTCTAAATCTTTCAGATTTTGGTTTAATGTTCAATGTATTTACACCTTTAACTTTTACATTAAATAATTTTTCTACAGCTTCTTTTATTTGGATTTTGTTTGCTCTTTTATCTACGATAAAAACATATTCATTGTTTTCTAATAAAGTTCTTGCTTTTTCTGTATTAATTACAGGTTTTTTGATTATATCAGTAATATGCATTACGCTAACACCTCCTCGATAGTTGCTAGTGCTTCTTTTGTAAGAACTACTTTATCTTGTTTAATTAACCAGTAAATATTTAATTCTCTCGTACTAATTGTAGTAACTTTTTCAATATTTCTAGTAGATAGTTCTACAGAATAATCTCTATCAAAGTTTTCTGAATCAAAACTTACTACGAATAATTGCTTCAATCCATCAAAATTTAAAGCTTTTGCAAAGTTTATAAATGTTTTAGTTTTTGGTGTTTCTAATGTGAAATCATCCAATACAATTACATTTCCTTCGTTAATTTTTGTAGCTAATGCAGATTTTAAAGCTAATTTTCTAACTTTCTTATTAACTTTTTTAGCATAACTTCTTGGTTTTGGTCCGTGAGTAACTCCTCCACCTACCATGTGTGGCGCTCTTGTTGACCCTTGTCTAGCTCTTCCTGTTCCTTTTTGTCTGAAGGGTTTTCTTCCTCCACCTCTTACTTCTGCTCTAGTTTTTGTTGATGCAGTTCCTTGTCTAGCTTCCGCTAATTCTGCAACTAAAACTTCGTGCATTACATTTTTATTTGGTTCAATTCCAAAAATTTCGTTGTTTACTTCTACAGTTCCTGCTTGTGAACCGTCTAATTTATATATGTTTAAAACTGGCATTTTATCCTCCTCTCTTTCCTACTTAATTAATATTTTTTTACTGCTTTTTTTATTATTAAAAATCCGTTTTTAGGTCCTGGAACCGCACCTTTTACTAATAAAAGGTTATTTTCTACATCAAATTTAACAACCTGCAAGTTTTGAACTGTAACTTTTTCAGCTCCCAATCTTCCAGCCATTTTTTTACCTTTAGGTACATTACTGTTTGAAGCGGCACCCCCGGCATTTGATCCTCCAAGTCTGTGGTTTCTTGAAACCCCGTGTGAAGCTCTGTTTCCACCAAAGTTATGTCTTTTCATAACTCCAGCAGTTCCTTTACCTTTTGAAGTTCCTGTAATATCAATAAATTCAATTCCTTCTAAAACATCTAATTTAATTTCTTGTCCCAATGAAAATTCTTGTGGATTTTCAACTTTAAATTCTCTTAAGAATCTTTTTGGAGTAATTCCAGCTTTTTTGAAAACTCCTAATTCTGGTTTAGTTGTATTTTTTTCTTTTTTATCTCCATATGCTAAGGTTATAGCGTTATATCCTTCTTTTTCAACTGTCTTGATTTGTGTTACAAAGTTTGTTCCAGCTTCAATTACTGTAACTGGGATTAATTGTTCATTTTCAAAAATTTGAGTCATTCCGACTTTTTTTCCTAATATCATTTTTTACTTTTCCTCCTTAATATATTGGTTGAGTTTACCCCAACTTGTACTAAGCTTACGATTGCTTAATTTCAACTCCCACACCTGATGGTAAGTTCAATGATGCCAACGCATTTACGATTTGTTGATTAGAGTTTTTAATTTCTACAAATCTTCTATGAATTCTCATTTCAAATTGTTCTCTTGAATCTTTGTTCACATGAACAGATCTTAAAACTGTATATTTTTTGATTTTTGTAGGCAACGGAAGTGGTCCTGCTAATTGTGAACCATTCTTTTTAGCTACTTCTGCAATTTTTTTAGCAGATTGGTCTAACAATTTATGATCGTAAGATTGAAGATATATTCTTAATTTATCCAATTTTTTTCCTCCTATTTTTATAAAACACTTTTCAAAGTTACAAAATCTTTTTTTATTATTGGATTCCAAAGGAATAAGAAAATATTTCTCCCAGTCCTTTGAAATTTTATTTTATTAAATTAATCAATTATTTAGTAATAGTTGCAACAACTCCTGAAGCTACTGTTCTTCCACCTTCTCTTATCGCAAATCTTAATCCTTCTTCCATTGCGATTGGGTGAATTAATTCTACTGTCATTTCAATGTTATCTCCAGGCATTACCATTTCTACACCTTCTGGCAAGTTTACTTCTCCTGTAATGTCAGTTGTTCTGAAATAGAATTGTGGTTTGTATCCTGTGAAGAATGGAGTATGTCTTCCTCCTTCATCTTTTGTAAGTACGTATACTTCTGATTTAAATCCTGTATGTGGAGTGATTGTTCCTGGTTTTGCAAGTACTTGCCCTCTTTCCACTTCTTCCTTCTTAGTTCCTCTTAACAATGCTCCTATATTATCTCCAGCTTGTCCTGAATCCAATAATTTTCTGAACATTTCTACTCCTGTTACTGTTGTTTTTGAAGTCGGCTTGATTCCTACGATTTCTACTTCTTCCCCAACTTTTACTACTCCTCTTTCTACTCTTCCTGTTACTACTGTCCCTCTTCCTGTAATTGTGAACACATCTTCAATCGGCATAAGAAATGGTTGGTCAACTGGTCTTTCTGGTGTCGGAATATATGTATCTACCGCATCCATTAATTCCATTATTTTTTCTACCCATTTTGCTTCCCCATTTAATGCTCCTAATGCTGATCCAGCTATTATTGGTACATCATCTCCTGGGAATCCGTATTCATTTAATAATTCTCTTACTTCCATTTCTACCAATTCTAGTAATTCTTCGTCGTCTACCATATCAACTTTGTTTAAGAATACTACAATGTAAGGTACTCCAACCTGTCTTGCCAATAGGATATGTTCTCTTGTTTGAGGCATTGGTCCATCAGCTGCTGATACTACTAGGATTGCTCCATCCATCTGAGCTGCTCCTGTAATCATATTTTTTACATAATCCGCATGTCCTGGACAGTCTACGTGTGCGTAGTGTCTTTTTGCTGTTTCATACTCAATATGAGCTGTGTTAATTGTGATTCCTCTTTCTCTTTCTTCAGGAGCTTGGTCGATATTTTCAAAATCAACTTTTTCTGCAAGCCCTTTATCAGACAACACTTTTGAAATTGCTGCTGTCAAAGTAGTTTTTCCGTGGTCTACGTGACCAATTGTTCCTATGTTTACGTGTGGTTTACTTCTCTCGAATTTAGCTTTTGCCATCTTTCTCTTTTTCCTCCATATTTTTTTTATTTCTTACCTTAATATTAGCATATTTACAAAAAAAATGCAAGTATGATAAATCATTTTTTCAAAAAAATTATTAAATTTTTATAAAATTTTATTTTAAAAAGAGAGCATAAGAAGCATTTTCTCGCTAAAGATCCAGTTGCAAAACAGATTTTTTATTTTAATTTCCAAGTTAGTGGTGAAAATAATATTAACATCGGAAAAATTTCCAATCTTCCAGCAAGCATTGCAAAACTTAATACAATTTTAGAAAAATCATTTAAGTTGGCAAAGCTGTATGCAGGACCCACTTTTCCGAGTCCTGGACCTATGTTGTTAAAAGTTGCAGCAACTGCACTAAATGCTGTTAAAAAGTCATCTGTGGAAAATGAAATCAGTAAAAGCATCGCCATAAAAACTATTGCATAAACTACAAAATACACTGCTATACTTTTTTGCATCTTCAAACTTACTGGTTTGTCTTCATAAGAGATTGAAATAACACGGTTGGGACTTATCATTTGTCTTATTTCTGCAAAGTGTATTTTTATCATTAGAATTACCCTGGAAATTTTTAATCCGCCTGCGGTAGAACCAGCACACGCACCAAAAAACATAAGTATCAGCAAAATTACTTGCGAGAAAAGTGGCCATTTCCCAAAATCTGCCGTTGAATAACCTGTTGTTGTCATCACGGAAGATACGGAAAACAGTACATCTCTTATACAATGTAATATTGAACTATATGATTTTGAAATATTTGCAACTATTAATGCAATTGAAATAAATACAATTAGTAAATAATATTTTAGTTCTTCGTTATTTAGCGCTTCTTTTACTTTTCCAATTAAAATGAAATAATAGACATTGAAGTTCACTCCAAAAACTAACATCCCAATCGACAGTACAACATCAATATAAGCGCTGTGATACGGCAAAATACTTCCATTTCTTACGCCAAAACCACCTGTCCCCGCTGTTCCAAATGCAAGTAAACTTGCTTCAAATAAATTTAGACCTCCAAATAGCAGTAAAATTATCAAAACTATTGTCATAACTGTATATATTTTGTACAACACTCTTGCGGTAGACGACAATTTTGAAACTATTTTACCGAATGTTGGTCCTGGAACTTCAGCTTTCATTACATAGACAGAAGTTGGAGAATATTTTGGCAAAATTGCAAGTGCTAAAACTAGAACCCCCATTCCTCCTACAAAGTGAGTAAAACTTCGCCAAAATAAATTTGAGTGACTAATTTTGGTCAAGTCTGTAATTATGCTCGAACCTGTTGTCGTAAAACCGCTGACAACCTCGAAAAAGGCATCTACAAATGACGGTATCTCTTTCGATATTACAAACGGGAGTGCTCCGAAAGCTGACATAAATATCCAAGATAAAGCCACTATTACGAAACCTTCTCTCCCTTGAATATTTTTATCAATTGGAATTTTTAGCGACATTAGAAGACCTACTGCCAAAAGTAGTAAAATCACTATTCCATATGACATCATATGTAAAATATCCTCTTTGTATAAAAAGCTTATAATTAATGGCAAAAGCATCAGTCCAGCTTCTAGTATTAAAATTTTTCCAATTACAAAACTTATCATTTTTTTGTTCATTTTCTTGCTCCTTGTAATTAATTTGTTATTTAATTATTTATTTTAAAACAATTCCTTCAAAGTCATCTATTGGAGTTGTTGTTATAATCATTACATAATCTCCAGTTTCTATCGTATCATTTCCACCAGGAAAAATTAAATTGTCATTTCTAAAAATACCTGCAATTATTACACTTGTCTTTAATTTTAAATCTTTTAGTGGAATTCCAACTATATGGCTTTCTTTTTTTATTTCAAAAATAATAAGTTCTACTCTATTTTCACACAATCTGTGGAGCGTTTTCATTTTTGAGCCTCTTGTATTTATTCTAGCTCTGACTACTCTTATTATGATGTCAGCGATAACTTTTTTAGGAATTACAGTTGATTTTACCCCGTAATCTTCAATAATTGGAAGAAGTAATGTCCTGTCTATTTTTGTAACTATTTTTGAAGCTGTGAGTGATCTTGCAAACATTGATAAAACCATATTTTCTTCATCACTGTCACTAAGCATAACAATGGAATCAAAATTTTTAATTCCTTCATCTATTAAAAATTCGTGATCTGTCTCATCTCCATAAATTGCGCAAACATTTGGAAATGTTTGACTTAGATGTTCTAATTTTTGCATATCGCTGTCAATGACTTTCACTTGTTTTTTTTCTCTTAAAAGAATGTCTATCAAATAATGAGAAATTGTTCCTCCACCAATGATCATCGAAGAATTTACATATCGGCTGTATCCCATTTTTTTGTAAAATTTTCTAACGGCTTCTGTCGGTCCCATAACATAAATTACGTCATTTTTCAAAATTTGAAAATCTCCAGATGGAATAAACACATCGTTTCCTCTTTCAACAATACAGATTATAACTTTTTCACTTTGATCTACATCCAAGTCTTTTAGGTGCATATCTTTTAGAAAACTGTTTTCTTCAATTTTTAGTGAAATCATATTCGCTCTTTGCCAAAAAAAACTTTCTGCACTTAAGGCATTTGGAAAGAATAATTTATTTGCTATGTTTTTAGCTGATTCCATTTCTGGATTCACTATTAGCGAAATACCTAAATCATCTCTGACAAAACTCAAATTTGAACCGTATTCAGGATTTCTTACCCTTGAAATCGTATATTTTGCTCCCATTTTTTTGGCAATAATACAAGCCATTATGTTTAATTCATCAGTTGGTGTTGTTGCGATGAAAATATCCGCTGTATCAGTTCCAGCTTCAAGCAGTGTTTCATATGAGGCTCCGTTTCCTATATATCCTGTTACATCATTTGTTTCAACTATTTTATTCAGTCTTTGCTCTTCCTTTTCAACTAATATGACATCATTTCCGACTTCAGATAATTCACTGCAAAGAGATTCTCCTACAACACCAGCTCCAACTATAATTATTTTCATAATTTTCCCACTTTCTTTATATTTAAAAATTTATGAATTTTAAAAATATTATAACATATTTTCATTATAAAAAGGAATAAAATTTTTATCTGTATTAAAAAAAATAAAAGAATTTATTGTTTTAGATTTTTAGCTACTTCTTTTGCGTAATAAGTTATTATCGAACTTGCACCCGCTCTTTTCATCGCAAACATCTGTTCCATTACGACTTTTTCTTCATCTATCCAGCCATTTTGTGCTGCAGCTTTTGTCATCGAATATTCTCCAGAAACGCTGTATGCAATAGTTGGCACTTCAAAAGAGTCACTTACTTTTTTTAGCACATCGAGGTAAGCAAGTGCTGGTTTTACAATAACGATGTCCGCTCCCTGTTTTAAATCTTCATAGACTTCACTAGTTATATCTTTATTTCTTCTAAAATCCATCTGATATGATTTTCTGTCACCAAATTGCGGTGTTGAATCAGCTGCATCTCTAAAAGGCCCATAAAATGCTGAAGAATATTTGACAGAATAAGCCATTATCGGTATATTTTCAAAATGATTTTGCTCCAAGACTTCTTTAATCTTTTCAATTCTTCCATCCATCATATCTGATGGCGCTACAATGTCCGCTCCAGCTTTTGCATAAGATAGTGCAATTTCCCCAATGACTTCTATCGTTTCATCATTTTTCACATATCCATCTTTATCCAAAATCCCGCAATGTCCATGACTTGTGTACTCGCAGCAACAAACATCACAAATTACTAAAAAATTGTCATAATTTTTTTTGATAAATTTTATCGCATTTTGAATGACACCGTTTTCGTTGTAAGCCTGTGTCGCACATTCGTCTTTATGTTTTGGGATTCCAAAGAGCAAAATGGAATTTATTCCCAATTTTACAAGCTCATCTAACTCTTCTGAAAGTCTATCTACCGAATATCTGAAAATTCCTGGCATTGACGGAATTTCACTTTTGATATTTTCCCCTTCTTCAATAAAAATTGGATAAATCAAATCAGATTTTTCCAAATATATATCTTTTACAAGATTTCTAATCATTTCGTTTTTTCTCAATTTTCTGTGTCTTTTAAACATCTTTTTTCTCCATTTTTTATTTTCTAAATTTTTTTAATTTTCAATTTTATTCAAAATTTTTTTAATTTCTTCTTTCATTGCTCGACTTCGCTTACAGTTTTTTCCATTTGTAGAAATTGAAATCTGAAACTCATCATTTTTTACGATTCCTGTAAACATTGCATTCATCGTAGTTTTTGAAGAAACATTGTTCACTAAAATATTGTTTTTATCACAAATTACTGCAATTTTTTCGTTCAAATTCTCATCGTTAGTCGCAACTATTACCAAAAAATAATTTTTCACAATTTTTTCAATTTCATTTTGATTATTTTCCAAAGTCTTTTTTTCAAACTTTATATTTTTAATTTCCAAAATTTCGCTTTTTTTTATTTCTTTTGACAAAACCGTAATATCCGTGCCATAATCAGCAATTTTTTTAATTTTTCTAGCAGCAACTTTTCCAGCGCCAATTACTAAAATCTTTTTGTTTTCTAAATTAATGCACATTGGAAAAAACATTTTATACCTTCTTTCTTTGCTTTATTTATTTTAATTTATTTTTTTCTTTAGTTTATTTTAAAAAATTTTTTTAATAAAAAATATATTGTTTATTTTACAACATCATAGTTTTTTTGAATTAGTTTTTTTTTAATAAAAAACTTATTTTTCAAAGTTCTTTATTTCTCCGCCACCTATCAACTCATCTTTCAAATAAAACACGATATGTTGTCCTTGTGAATTTTCATGCGTCTTTTCGTTAAATTTAAAATATAATTTCCTGTTTTCAAAATATAGTTTTCCACTTAATCCTTTAGACGAAAATCTTGGTCTTGCAGTAAGTTCTCTGCAAAGAATTTTTTTTGTTTCACAATGAAATTTGTAATTTATAACTTCAACTTTATCAATTAGGATTTCTTCAAAATCTCCGACGACAACTTCATTTGTAGAAGGTCTTATTTCCACAACAAAAAACGCTTTTCCCAAATTAACTCCTAGTCCTCTTCGTTGTCCAACTGTGTAAAATTGGTAACCGATATGTTTTCCAATTATTTTTCCGTTTTTATCCACAAAATTTCCTTCTTTGATTTCATTTCCCAAAACTTTTTTTAAATAAGGAATATAACCGTTTGGTGCAAAACAAATCCCTTGGCTGTCAGGTTTATCGTGAGTGTGAATCCCATTTTGCCTTGCAATTTCACGAACTTGTGATTTTTCATATTCTGAGAGTGGAAACAAAAATCTTTTTACAACATCTTTGTTGAGTCGATAAAGCATATATGACTGATCTTTTCTATTGTTTTTATCCCACAAAAGCAGTCCGTTCAAACTTTTTTTAGAATAATGTCCAGTTGAAATATATTTTATTCCCATTTTATCGGCAAATTCCACAATTTTTTTTATTTTTACCTTTTCATCGCAAATTATGCACGGCGACGGAGTTTTACCAGCATTATACATTTTTATAAAATAGTCCATCACTTCACTTTGAAATTCTTTTGTAACATTAATCACATAGTGGGAAATTCCAAGTTTATAGCAAGTGTATCTCGCATCGTTAATATCGTCCAGTGAACAACAAGTTTTTCCTGGATTTTCTGAAAGCTCATCAGGTAAATGCTTTAAAGTTACGCCAATTACTTCATATCCTTGTTGTTTTAATAAAAATGCCGCAACAGAGCTGTCGATTCCACCACTCATTCCGACTACAACTTTTTCTTTTTTCATTTTTGCCTTTCTTAAAAAGTTTTATTTTTTTATTTATATTCATTATATTTTATCATAATATAAAAAAATTTCATAATTTTTTATAAAATAATATAAAAATACTTGTAATGTAAGAAACTAAGAAAAATTGCTTTTTTTAACCAAAAAAATGAAAAAATAAAATTTTTGTGATATAATTTTATTATAGAAAAAATATAAAAAAGAGGGAAGGTTTTAAATTATGAAAAAATTTATTTTAATGTTAGTATTTATTTTTGGAACATTTGCTTTTTCTGAAATGACAACTAGTGAAGTAGAAAGTTTTTTCTCGCCAAAGGTGCAGATTTATGTTTCAAATCAAAAAGACTTGTTTTGTACCGAAGTACCGGGAACAGATGAAATAGACTGCAGAGAATTTAACTATTTTGTGAATGTAGTTCCTGTTGGAAATAAATATAGAGTTTCATATACACCGCTTGATGATGTAAAATCCTATGATAAAGAAAAATATCCTATATTAAGATACAGAACTGAAAAAAAATATTATGTAAAAAGCAGAAAGAAACAGGATACACCAGTTACAGATTCTTACGGAATTACAATTGATTATGTAATTAGTCCAGGAGCGGAAACAAAAAAAGGTAAAAGATATGAAAGAAGTGACTTTCAAATGCTTTCAGAAAGTGAATTAGACGCTTTGTTAAAATCTAAAAAGGCTAAAAGACTTAGCCCTGAAACAGAAAAAAATACAAGAGTATTTTTAGATTGGCTGTTTCATAACAACAATTAATTTTTTTTAACAGAAAAAATAATATAAATTTGTAAGAAAAATTTAATAATTCTTGATAAATTAATAAAAATTATTTGTTGACAATGGTAAAATATAGATTATACTATATAATGTGTAATGCAATAAAATAAAGTTAAGGTGAAAAAAATGAAAGTAATGATTTTAAAAAATAGTGAAGAAATAGGGAATTGGACTGCTTATAAAATAGCAAAAAGAATTTTAAGATTTAGTCCTACAAAAGAAAAACCTTTTGTGCTAGGACTTCCAACTGGCGCAACTCCCCTTAAAACCTATAGGAAGTTAATAGAATTAAATGAGAAAAAAATAATTTCATTTCAAAATGTGGTAACTTTTAATATGGATGAATATGTTGGATTAAATGCAAATCATAAAAATAGCTATCATTATTTTATGAATGAAAATTTTTTCAAATATATTGATATAAAAAAAGAAAATATTAATATTTTGGATGGAATGACGCAAGATGTGGAAAAAGAATGTTATGAATACGAAGAAAAAATAAAAAAAGTCGGAGGAATTAATTTATTTTTGGGTGGAGTTGGCGAAGATGGTCATATTGCCTTTAATGAGCCAGGTTCTTCACTTTCTTCCAGAACTAGAAAAAAGGATTTAACATATGATACGATTTTAGCAAATTCTAGATTTTTTGAAAATGATATGAAAAAAGTTCCGACCGCTGCACTTACAATTGGAGTTGGCACATTAACTGATTCTGATGAAATTATAATACTTGCAGATGGCTATAAAAAATCGAGAGCAGTTTATCACGGAATAGAAGGTGGAGTAAATCATCTTTGGACAATCTCGGCATTGCAGCTACATAAAAATTCTGTATTAGTTATTGATGAGGAAGCGGCTTCTGATATAAAAGTAAAAACTTATAGATATTTTAAAGAAATCGGAAAAGAAAGTTCCAATTTGAAAAGATGTGAAGATGAAATAATAAAATTGTCAAAAAAATAGTTAAAAATAAAAAATATTTCTCCCAGAGAGAGTATCCAGAATTTTGTGCAAATATATACAAATTCAGTAATATAAGGATTCTCTAGTTTATTTACACAAAAAAGTTTACACTTTCGGACACTCTCCCAACAAATTTACTCCACCTCAAGAATCGCCATATACGTCCAATCCTCGAATCATCATTAATATAAAAACTCTTCTTAACGCTGTAATCATCCTCTTTTTTGCCATCATATAATCAATTCTAGATGTTTCAAGCTTCCTATTTTCAGAATTTTTCTTATTTTCCAAATCTCTACCTTGAAAATAGCTGTCATTCCAATCTTTCCTAATTTTCACATAAAATTCGGTCATCGGCAAAAGATTAAAATCTCCGCACAAAAACTTTACATCACCTTCCTGTGCCATTTCCTGTACAACATCCCGAAATTTACTTCTCTTCGTATTTCTATCAACTTCTTGAAGCCCGATAAAATCTGGCTTATACTTTTTTAAACTCCGAGCAAGTTCTCTTCCATTAGTGAGCCTTGCCCCAAAAATATTGTATGTTATAAGTCTAAATTCCATTTTTTATTTCCTATCCTTTTTATTTTATTTGTATAAATAATTGATTTTTTCTTGATTAAAACCATTTCCATTCATCTTTAGTCAAATATTCATAACTTCGATTTTTATCTTTTCCTTCTCCATTTGGAAGCACTTCAAATGTATTGTAATCTACACCTTCTAAAATTTTTCCCTCAAAATAAATATTTTTATCATCTTTTATAAACCATTTATTCAGAACTTCTACTTTATCTCTATTAATTCCTTTTACTTCATAAATAAAATAGTATGAATCAAAACAGTTTGACATTGTATTGTTTATATAATATACATTGTATTTATCTTTTCCATATAATGTAGCGTATATTATTCCAGTTGACAAAATTCAAATGTTTCAAAATTTTTAATTTTTACATCTTTTATTTTTTCACCCATGTAATAAACATTCTTATCATCTTTTAAAAGAGAAAATCCTACCAACTCAGCAGTTTTCGGATTTGCTCCCTCCAAAATTTTATTTTTGTAATAAACTTTTCCTCTATCTATCGAATAATAATCTCCTATAATTTGTGCAACATCTCCAAATCCCACATTTACAAAAATCAAAAATATCACTATTTTCAACAAAATTTTTTTCACAAGTTATCCTCTCTTCGTAATCAAAAATATAATTTTTTCAATTTTATTACATGAATCTCTAATCAAAACGCTTTTTCAACTGGCTCTTATGAACAAACCCTCTATATTCTTTAACTTTCCACTCTTTCTCAAGGTCAGAAGGATAATCAGCAAAGTAAACATAATACCAGTCACCATATTTTGTAATATATCTTACAATCGTTTCATTATCTAAGTTTGAAATAACTTTTGAATCTTTAGTTGGTTTTTCACGCATATTTGCATATCTATCCTTTGAGTTTACCCTGTATTCTCGAAGGTAACCCGCTTCATCTAAATGCGGTTCATCAAAATCATCTGATTCATCCAACTTTTTCACTTTAAGTTTTGTAATTTTGGGTTTCGCTCCTTCAATTTTTTTTAATTCAATAACTTGTGCATAAACTGTTGTAAAATCACATTCTGTGTATGGAGTTACTTTTTTTATTTTAACTCTTACCGGAGACTGTAATTCCCCTTTTTGAATTTTTTCCATTTTTTTAACTTCTTCTGGAAAAATTTTTTTTAATATTTCAACTTTAGACTTTTCCATATCAGCAAATTCCTTTTCAGCATTTCTGCTATCATCCCAATTATGATAATCAAAATCCCTAGGCTTCAAAACTATTGCTTTCCCATTCACAATATCCTTATTATCAGGATAAAACAGCATCTCACCATATTCTATTGCAGAACAGGGCACATCTGAATCACTTTTATCCCAATTAATTTTAAAAGTCCCTTTCAAATTCAAAATTACACCGTCATCTGTCAAAATAATTTCATCAGATTTCTTATTTTGTCCAAAAGAAAGCATAGAAACTAGCAGAAGAAAGCAACAAAAGAAAATATTTCTAAATTTAAAATTTTTAAGTTTCATAAATACTCACTTCTCCTTTACATTTTACTGACAGCTATTTGCAAAAGTTTATATACCTGATTAATATACTATTTTCAATTTTAAACTTCTTCTCTTTCTGATAAAAGTTCTTAATTTCTTGCTGCATAAACATCTGTTATCCAATTTTTTACTTTAACAAGGGATACTAACCCCTTGCTTTATAATCCTTCTTTTATTAAATTCTAAAAATATATAGTTTCTGAAGAAGTCTATTATTATGTTCCTCTTTATTTACTAAAATTTAATAGCCAGCCTTTTCACTTTCCAGTCCTGTTATAATAGCGATTCCTGAACTTGTTCCCAGTCTTGTTGCTCCTAATTCAATATATTTTTTTGCAGTTTCAAGGTCTTTCACTCCACCACTTGCCTTTACTTCTGCTTTATCTCCAACTGTTTTTTTCATAAGCTCTACATCTTCAAATGTTGCCCCTCCTGTTCCAAATCCTGTAGAAGTCTTTACAAAATCCGCTTTTGCATTCAGTGACAGTTCACACGCCTTTTTCTTTTCTTCATCAGTAAGGTAACAAGTTTCTATTATTACTTTTAATACATTATTCCCGATAGTTTCCTTTATTTCCCTGATTTCATTTTCCACATAGTCAAATTCTCCATCTTTTAATGCACCAATATTTATAACCATGTCTATTTCTGAAGCTCCATCTTCTATAGCTTTCCTAGCTTCAAAAACTTTAGCATCTTTAGACATTGCTCCCAAAGGAAATCCTACAACTGCGGCAACTTTCACATCAGAATGTTTTAGCTGTTCATATGCATATCTAACATTGGCACCATTTACACATACAGAAAAGAAATCATATTTTTTTGCCTCTTCACATAATTTCTTTATATCTTCTTTCTTAGCAGTCGCCTTTAATATTGTATGATCGATAAATTTGTTTATTTCCATCATTATCATTCCCTTCTTTGATTTGTTATTTATTGCTTTTATTTTTATTATATTATATCGGCTTTTTATTCTTTTATCAACTTTATTTTAAACAAGGGGTTGTTTCAAAAGAAAAACTTAAAAATTAATGTGAAAAACTATATTTTTGAATTATTTAAAATTTTACAATGAAAAATAGGAAATGAATTTAGGAAAAGGCATATGTTCGAACCTTTAGGTAAGTTTTTGACTTTTCCTTAATGAATGACTATTTTGTATAAGTAAAATTTTAGTAAATGAATAAATATAGTTTCCATATATTATATTTATATTTTTATTATTTCGAGACAGTCCCATCATTAGCTTTTTAATATTATAATTAAATTTTCTCTTATAAATTTTTTGATTACATAAATTATTTTTAAAATTCCTATTAAATTTAGCGTCTTACATTATTTAAAATACTCTCTAAAACAAGCGTCATATTATTCAAATGCTTAGTTTTTATAATAAAATTCCAAAATGGTTCAAATTTTTTCCATCCTGCCGTATAAAAAAAATGTTTTAATTTATTTTTATTTATATCGTGATTTCCACTAGCTTTAAAGATGTTTGACCATTTGTAAAATTCTTTGTAAGCCCAGTTATATCCATCTTCAATTTCTTTTGCAGTCATATTTTTACTTTTATATACAACATGTCTAGTATCATACAAATCCCAATTCCTTGTTAAAATTCTTCCATCATTTTCCATTTTTCTAAATAACCGAGTACCTGGATACGGTGTCAAAATATGGTAAGTAGAAGTTGTTATGGCATTTTTTACTCCCCATTCAACAGTTCTTTTAAAAACGTCCTTGTCATCGTAATCCAATCCAAATACAAAGCTCCCGTTTATCATAATTCCCAACGAGTGAAGCCTCTTTACTGCGTTTTCATAGTTTCTTTTTAAATTCTGGTTTTTATTGCTGGATTTCAGATTTTCTGGGGAAAATGTTTCAAATCCTACAAAAAGACTTCTTAATCCAGCTTGAGCAGCCTTTTCTATTAAATCTCCCGTAAGTATTGAGTCAACTGTTGCTGCGCCTTGAAACAGCCTGTTCATTCCTTTCATTCCTTCAAAAAGTTCCGCAGCAAATTTAGGATTTCCTAATAAATGATCATCTAAAAAGTACAGGTGCCTTCCTGGCAGTCTATCAATTTCTTTTAATGCATCATCAACAAGCTGAGTATAAAATGATTTTCCATTCTGGTAAAAAGCGTCTTTGTAGCAAAAATCACAATGATGAGGGCAGCCTCTAGTTACAACGATAGAATTTGGAACAAGATATTTATTCCTTTTTATCAAGTCTCTTCGTGCAGGAGGGGCTCCAATTAATGTCCTGTGTGTAGAAATATACATTTTTTGCGGATTTCTGTTTTTAAAGTCCTGTAAAAATTTAGGAAAGATGTCTTCTCCCGGTCCAATCATTATAGTGTCGGCATGTTCCAGCGCCTCTTCAGGCAATGAAGTCACATGAAGTCCTCCTAATACTACGTAACTGCCCTTCTTTCTGTAATAATCGGCTAAGTTATAAGATCTGTAAGCATTTGTAATATACACTTGAATAATAACCAGGTCAGGATTATCTTCTAAGTTTAACTTTTCTACATGCTGATCCTGTAAATCAATTTCATCATCTTCTGAAAAATACCCTGCGAGTGTTGCCAGTCCCAATGGAGGGAATAACGAGTATTTGACAGGACGCCAGAATGGGCTTTCAGCTTCTGTAAGAGCAGGCAGTATCATTTTTACTTTCATATCGTAACACCTCATTTTTATTATTTATATCGTAAACTTCTTCAAAATTAACTTAAATTAGACAAAACTAGGATTTGAGCAAATCAGTCATAACTTTTGAGTTTAGTCTTAAAGTAGTTTTGCTATGATTATAGCAAGAAAAAAAATCAATTTCAACAAGAAAATTAGTTTTGTGCTTAATTATACAATGCCTTTACGTTATTTTTTTTTCTTGAAAAAAACTAAGAAATTTAGTAAAATGTACTTAGCAAGAAAGGTGTATTTTAGTCAGAACATGATAGTTTTTATTTTTTTATAATTTTTTCTAAATGTTCGGATATTAAATTATAAAAAATAGATTTGCAAAATTAAGGGAGAACAGAATTATGAAAAAATTACATATTTTAAGTACGATGATGATGTCAGCGACAACTGCAATGGCTCAGGAAATAAAGATAAACGGAGGGTGGGACTTTGACAGGGCATATAAAAATGATTTAACTAAACATCAGAAAGGTTTGTCAAATACTATTTACGACTATAAATTTAAAAATGGTCCCGTTGCAGGAATAGAGTGGTTATTTGACAATCAGGGAAGACTTGAATTAGGAATTGGTGCGGAACATAAGTTTTCTGTAAAATCTTCAGCTTTAAAAGATAAGAATGAAATGAAAATGTATGAAATAACACCAATGTACTTAACAAGTAAGTACAATTTAGTAACTTCTAAAGAAGGAAATGATCTCGTTTACCTTATCGGAAGAGTAGGGTATGCTAAGGCTAAAGCTGGAAGAGACAATAAAGAAGATTTGAACGATAAAAATTTTCGTGGTGGACTCTATTATGCTGGTGGACTAGGTACTCAAATTGGTCCCATTTCGATTGAAGCGTTGTATGAAAGATTAAATTTACGATATGACAAAGTAAATTTAGGTAATATAAACAGAAATAATATAAGTACTCTAAATAATTTTAAAAAGACGAAAGATAATATAAATACGGTTGGTGTAAGAGTAGGATACAGTATCGGAAATATCAAAAATTTACCGAAGAAAAAAAATGAAACTGTGCCTTTTGATCCTTTTAGAACTGATATTTTTGCTAAAACAGGAGATATGCAATACACTACGGATAAAATTCAGAAAAGAAAATGGAATGGCGGAGAACTTAGATTAAATGCAGGATATAATTTTAAAAATAGATATAATATCCAGCCAGAGCAATTTTTAGGAACAGGAATGAAAAATAATAAATGGCAGTCTGCAAAATCTGATTTTGATATTAAAAAGATGCCTGTTGTTGGTTTGGAATATTTATTTGATAATCAGGGAATTGTTGAACTAGGTCTAGGTGTTGAACAAAAATTTCTTGATATTACAGCTTTTTTTAATGATAAAGAACAGAAACATGTTTTAAGAACCTATCCCGCTTACGCTACAACAAAAATTAACTTAGTAAATAATAAAGGGAATAATCTTCTTTATGCCGTTGGGCGAATAGGATATGTACACGGTGAAATAAAGGAAGAAAACTTTAACAAGAAAGATCTTCATGGTGGTCTTTACTATGCTGGAGGATTAGGTACAGAATTAGGGCCAGTTTCTATAGAAGCTCTTTACGAAAGGTCAAATTTTAAATATCAGCCAAAAGATACAGTCAGTCCTATAAAAACTAAAGGTAAAATAGATACATTTGGTATAAGAGCAGGATACAGAATAGGAAGTATAAAAAATAAACCAAAAATAAAAGAAGTTAAGACAGCAGGATATGCCTATAATGACATACCAGAAGAAGATAGAATAGATATAATTAATAATTTGAGAGATAAAAGTAAGGAAGTTTTAACTTCTAGAAAGAATCCTATAAAAAGGCAGAAATCTTTGGAAAATGAAATAAAGCAAGCTAGAGTGGCAGGCTATAATACCTATAATGATATACCGGAAGAAGACAGGATAGATATAGCTGGTAATTTGAAAGGAAAAAGTAATACGAATACGGTTTCAACTTTAAAAAAAGATACTGTAAAAAGAGAAAAATACTTTGAAGACGAGGTAAAAAAAGAAAATATTAAAAATGTATCTGAAGAAGATTCCATAGATATAATCAATAATTTAAGTTTTAACAGATTATAAAATTACAGGTTTTCTAAAAAGAAAAAATCTAACTACAACATGAAGTTGAAACATTAATTTGGGAAAGGTGATAGAAAATGAAAAGATTTATAATTGCTGTACTGCTCTTAATTTTTATGAGTTTTTCGATAATGGCTGAAAATACAGGCAATGTGTCTTTTTCAGCAAGTGAAATAAAATCAAATAATGATATATTGTTAAAATGTTCAAATATGGCGGGG
>ERZ772921.870-NODE-870-length-18248-cov-44.452097_pt1 | contig 18248 bp, 19 predicted proteins | sample MGYA00512117_ERZ772921 | MGnify/ENA primary metagenome ERZ772921 (study PRJEB29015, sample SAMEA2737944) | human oral metagenome | biome: human oral; feature: human-associated habitat; material: dental | place: China | collected 2150 ...
AACCATTCTGATGGTTATATTGATGCCTATTTGCATGTTTGGAGTGGCGCTTTGCCCTAATGATACTATGCATGGAGCTCATTTTGTATTTTCACGCTGTATAGTTTTTGGGATGGTAATATTGATGGTACTTTTCCCGCTTAGTTTTCAACATATAAATCGGCGTGAACGGGTGATATCTTTTAGTTTTCCAATTTTTGCTACGACTTTGGCGGCGCAAGGTTATATTTTAAAGAATTCTTGGTTTGTTATTATAGAAATCATACTTGGATTTGCGGCGGCGGCATGGTTATTTGTTATGTGCCGACATTTCGATATGCAATTGCGTAATCACAAATCACTAGCTAAGAAGTAGCTGTTATATCTTAACGCAAGCACCATTTATTAGCACCAAGAGGCTTAATTATACCATTAATTTCTAGCATGGTAAGAGCTGTATTAAAATCACTAATTTCAGCCTTTGCTTGCTTTTGAAGTTCATCTCCATCACGCACCCCTTGGTTTAATAATTCGATTATTACATTCTCTAGTGGAGTATCGCCTACTGGTAGAGATATCTGTGAGGGGTTTTGATTTTCTTGATTTTGCAGATCTATAACCTCAAGAATATCTTCTACTGACATAGCGGGAATAGCACCCTGTTTTAGTAACGCATTACAACCAGCACTGAGTGGACTGGTTATATTTCCAGGCACAGCAAACACATCCTTACCCTGATTTAGTGCATGAGTTGCCGTATTAAGAGTGCCACTTCGGCTGGCTGCTTCTATAATAATTACAGCATCTGCTAAGCCGCTTATAATTCTATTACGCTTTAAAAAATTAAAAGGCAGAGGCTCTACTCCTTCTTGAAACTCAGATATAATGCTACCGCCTTTATCTATAATGTCCTCGCCTAATTTTCGGTTTGTGCTTGGGTAGATTTTATGTAAACCATTACCGAGAACTGCTATAGTTGTACCACCTGCATCTAGGCATGCTCTATGACCAATGGCATCTATTCCTAAAGCTAAACCGCTTATGATTATTACTCCCCGTTTGGCTAAATCATAAGCAAATTTATAAGCTACCTCCTTACCATAGGCTGTAGGTTTTCGTGTTCCGACAATCGCTATCGTGGGTTGACGTTTTGGTGGTAATGTTCCAATATAATATAGCTTTTCTGGAGGTTTATTAACAGAGGTCAAAATGTTTATGTATTTATTATCATCTGTTGATATACTATTGATTTTCATAGGAAATATTTAAAAAGTGTTGACAATATACAATATAAATGCTATATTTGTAAGTGATTGGCGAAAGCAAGTAGTCAAACGCACCTTCATACCCCCTATTTTAACAGTGATATGCATTTGATTGCAAATCACTCTTTTTGTTAGGTTGTGTGCAATGTGTCCAAAGTAATCTACCCTCCGCTTTCGGACATTAAGTGCATTGCATGCATACTAACCCCTTTAACTAACCATTTAAGAGCTTAGTTAGCGAGTACTCAAATATCGGTCTTTATGACCGGGCGCGCACCTTTGTGGAGTTTTGGTCGCAGCGCTTCGCTTATTTACTCCGCGGGTGGGTTGAAGGGTAAAACGGCGCTAGGTGATGCCCACCCTTACCTAGCGCTTTTTTATTTGTATAAAACGTCAAACTTAAGAATAAAAGGAAAACCCCGCTGTATTTTACAGCGGGGCATATGTTAGCGCGAAGAGTGCAGTAGCATGTATCCACTCATTTGGTAAATGAATGTTTGCATAACATTCTTGAGATACTCTGCTTTTTCTGAACTCATACTGAGAAGAGAGATTCCTGACAGCTCATTACATACATCACAATGAGTATACTCACTCTTTGTGCACTCGAAAATACGAGGCTGATGACAATTGCCATATGGAATTGACAAATAGTAAGAGGTGTCTTTCCTCGGTACATAGTCATTGCTGCTAGAAATTTTTGGCAACTTAATGCCAAGAATGTCTTTGTCTGCGCCAGGGATTTTCTCCCGTTTTGGCTGAAGGTTACTAGCATTTCCCCATGCGAGACTTGCCTTGTGGGCGAACTGAGAAATTTCTATCGCTTGAGTGGAATTTTCTGGAAGAATATCATGGCTTGCACGATTGCTAACAGGTGCTTGACTCATTTTGCTTTCCTTTCTGTAGTTCGAAAATGAGCACAAATATAATATTAACATAGATCTTATATTATTGCAATACTTTTTATGATATTTTTGGTTTTTAACAATTATATATTTATTATTTGTGTATTATTTTGTTATACTGGCTAGGTGAAAAGAAAACAAAATAATCTCCTAGGAGTTTTTAGATTTTCGGCACTCTTGACGATTATTTTAGCAGGGCTTACTTTCTGGCAACTTAGCTGGCAAGGGCTGTGGCTATTTTTTGTTTTGTTAATTCTAGAGGTAACGTTTAGTTTTGATAATGCTGTGGTAAATAGCCGTACTCTCGCCTCTATGAGTTTGATTTGGCAGAGAATATTTTTAACTGTGGGGATTTTTATAGCGGTTTTTGCTGTGAGATTTTTATTGCCTATTGTAATAGTTATGTTTGCGAGTGGGCTTAATCTTGGTGAAGTTGTAAGTATGGCGCTTAATAATCCTGAGCGTTATGGTCATGTTTTACATAATGCCTCGCCTATGATTAACGCTTTCGGCGGCATCTTTCTATTAATGATAGGTTTAAGCTATTTTGTTGATTACAATAAACAAATTCATTGGGTTCGCGGTGTTGAACCTTGGCTGGCGCGTGCTGGTAAATTTGAAAATTTTAGAGCTTGTTTAATTCTTCTTGTAATGGTCGTTTTATATTTTACAGTTGAAGAAAAATACAAAGCGATGATTTTAATATCAAGCGTTTTAGGTACTTTGCTGCATATTGGGCTTGAATTATTTGGATCATTATTTGGTAGTCATTCATCTAAAGATATTAAATTAAAAACTGGTTGGGCTGCTTTTGCTGCATTTTTGTATTTGGAAGTACTCGATGCTAGCTTTAGTTTTGATGGCGTAATAGGTGCTTTTGCAATTACTAGTAGCGTTATTTTGATTACGTCTGGATTAAGTGCAGGTGCGATTTGGGTTCGTTCTTTAACTATTTATCTGATGCGCTCTGGTACACTTAGTAAATATAGATATTTAGAACATGGTGCGCATTGGGCTATTGTGGCACTTGGTATAATGATGCTCTTTAAACTATTTCATGTTGAACTTCCAGAATGGATCACTGGTAGTCTTGGCTTGGCATTCATTATTTTAGCAATTGGTAGTAGTGTTATAGAGGCGCGTCATGCTAAAAATACTAAGAATTTACAATCAAGCTAAATCGGTCTTGGCTTGGCATTTAGCACAAATTCCATATAATTCTACGGTATGTTGTTTTAGAATGTAACCTTTTTGGTTAGATATTTCCTGTAGACTTTCTTCAATTTTATGACTGTTAATTAATTCTGACTTTTTACAAACCATACATGTTATATGATGATGGTGGGGCTGAAACTTATCAGAAAGTTCTACTAATGGCGTCCAGCCTCGTAAAATTATATTTGTAATATGTAGTTCGTTAAAAAGATTTAAAGTACGGTAGATACTTGCTCTATTAGCCTTTTTGCGGCGCTTGGATATTTCTGCAGCTCTTAAGGGCTTTTTGGCGTTTAATAGAATCATAAATACTTCAAGCCGAGGCTCCGTTAAACTAAGCTTTGCTTCCTTTAAAATATTTTTAAACAAGATTATTTCATTATTCACTGATTTATTATAGTATATTTTGCAATTTTGTCGCAAAAATTATTAAAAATGCAACTAATTTGTAAAAAATGACTATATCAATATAATTAACAAATATGAAAATTGCTTTTGTTGGTAAAGGTGGTGCAGGAAAGACTACAGTTTCAAGTCTTTTTTGCCTATATTACAGTAAGAATAAATCAGTTTTAGCTATTGATGCTGATATAAATATGCATATGGCAGAGCTTTTGGTATTAAATGCAACTTCGTCAGATCTGCTTCTTTCTGAGAAGTATCCTAGCGACAAAATCCGTACTTGGCTACGTGGTGATAATTCTAGAATAAAAAATAATGCTGAATTTAAGAAGTCTACTCCCCCAGGAAGGGGCTCTAGAATTATTGATATCACAGATAATAATTGGTTTATTAATAACTATACTCGCCCAATTAGTAAAAACTTGCATCTTGCGACGGTCGGCTCCTATTCTGAAAATGGATTGGCATCAAGCTGCTATCATAATAATTTAGCTATTTTGGAGAATATTCTTTCGCATACAAATGATTCTGGCGTGGTGGCTGTAGATATGGTTGCTGGTACTGATGCGTTTGCTTCAACGCTATATGCGCAGTTTGATATGTTGGTTTTTGCAGTTGAGCCTACTGTGCGCGGGCTTAAAGTTTTAGATGATTATCTACGTTTGGCTGAGGCTGGCGGCGTTGCTGATCGCGTGGTTGTAGTTGCAAACAAAGTCGATGATAAAGACGATGAAGAGTTTGTTAGAAAATATGCAGGTAAGCGTTTTATGGGCTCAATTTATCGTTCGCAACATTTGCATAATATTGATAAAGGTCGTGAGTCGTTAGATTTTGATAAACTAGAGAATATTTCAAAAGATGTTTTTATGGAATTATCTAGACGATTGGAATCTATAGCTATTCCTGCGCAGGATCGTTTACCAAAACTCTGGGAAATCCATAAAATTTATATTGGCCAAGACTATGTTAAAAAACGATTTGGTGATCTAACTGATCAGATTGATGATGAATTTAAATATGACGATGCAAAATAATAGGGCATATTTAGGCGCGGACGGATTAAAAAACTACCTAAAGCCTAAAGCTGATGAATATATACCATTGGTTGAGCTGCCATCAGAGTTAAATCCTTTTTTAGAATCTCATGATATTCACATATCTGCAAAACTTATGAATACACTACCACTTGGTAATGTCAAATCGCTACCAGCTTATTATTTGCTTAATTCTGTTGATGCAATTAGTAAAAATGTAGTTGAATCGTCTTCAGGAAATACCGTGTTTAGCATGGGGCTTTTTGCTAAAAGTTTGGGAATAAAAAGCGTGAAAGCTGTAAAGTCAAATACTGTCACGCGTGGTAAATTACAGCTTTTGAGACTTGCTGGCATAGATGTTTTATTGGTTGATGGTCCGATTTGTCCTGATGCTCATGATCCGAATAGCTCAATTTCAATTGCACGCAGACTTGGTAATGAGTCTGGAAATTGTAATCCTGGACAATATGATAATTTTGCTAATCCGCAAGCTCATCGCGATGTAACTGGTCCACAAATCTTTGATCAGCTTGGTGAAAACTTGGGTATGTTTGTGGCTGGATTAGGAACGACTGGCACGTTAGTAGGTACTGCTGGATATCTTAAAGAAGTTTTGCCTGAACTTAGAGTTGGAGGTGTGGTACGTGTACCTAATAATCAAGTTCCTGGCGTCCGTACATCTAATCATTTGCGTGAAATAGACTTTAACTGGAAAGATATCCTAACCGAGGACTTAGTTGCTATTGATGAAGTTGATGCTTATAAATCTAGCCTAGATATGATTAGGCAGGGTATTTTGGTTGGTCCAAGTAGCGGATTTGCTTATGCTGGGGCTTGTACTATGATAGAAAATATCATAAATAGTGGAAATGGTGATATGTTATACGGTAAGCATGTAGTGTTTGTTTGCCCAGATAGTTGTTTCCCTTATGTTGAAGAATATTTTGAAATTTTAGGAGAATCTAGTTTTCCAGAAATAGACAATCAATCATCTGGCCCTATTCCTGGGTTTGAAGGTAATAATTCCAATAATAAGCCAGCTAGAATTGATGACATTTCTCCAGAGGAACTATATGAAGATATTAAAAAAACAAATCCAAAATTTAAAATAATTGATGTTCGCGAACCTAGAGAATTTGTCGACCACCACATTAAAGGTAGTAAACAAGTTAGCTATTATAATATTGAGGACTGGGTGACACAATTAAAAGATACAGAATTGACCGATAGCTATGTTTTTGTGTGTTCGCGTACAGGGCGTAGTTTACGCGCTGCTAGTATTGCCAAAAAATTAGGTATAGAAAATGTTTTTGTGCTCGCAGGTGGTACTGCTGCGTGGTCGGCAAAAGGATTTGATAGAGTACTTCCTAATTCGTGCTTGCCAAACAACAAGCCTATTTTATAAAGCACTCCAGCTAGTCGGCTCTAAATTATCATTAATAAAGTCGTGAATTATTTCGATTGATTGCGGGATAATCTTCTCTTCAATGAGTTGAATTTCATCTTTTGTAAATTTTTTTAGTACGAAATCTTTATCGTGGATCTTATTACGTAAAATAGTATAAATACCGATTCTTAGGCGCGCAAAATCTTTCCCTAGATGTGCGTTTAGTGATTTTACTCCATTATTACCAGCATCTCTTCCACTCAATCTTATGCGTAACTTACCAAAATCTATCATTAAATCGTCATGTAAAACTAGAATGTCTTTTGTGCTTATTTTATAAAAATCAATTAGTGCTCGTGCTGATACTCCAGTATCGTTATAGAATGTAAGGGGCTTTACTAGAAGTATTTTTTCACCATTTAAGCTACTTTCGGCAATAGAGGCTGAGAATTTAGGTTTATGTATAAAAGCGGCATTTAGCTGCTTTGCGAGTTTATCAATAATCATCCAGCCAATATTATGGCGAGTCTTTTCGTATTGGTTACCAGGATTACCTTGTGCGAAGATAATTTTCATTTTACAACTTAATATAATCAACGATTATTGTGTGGATTTAATAACTTTTCGGCATTTTTAGCTTGTTTGTAGGCTTTTGTGACAGGCTCTTTTCCTTGACTTATGCGTTTTTTGTTTGATTTTATTTGTTTTTCATCTCTAAAGCTAAGTTTAATAGGGGTACCATTATAATTGTATGTATCACGGATAAGACTTTCTAAATAGCGTTTATAACTCCAGTGGATGAATTTAAGATTACTTCCATAAATTACAAACCACGGCGGAGCTTTATCTGTTTGAACTATGTAGCGTAATTTGGGGTGTGTATTTTTTAATCCAGCGGGCGGATGCTTTTGGACTGCTTTTTGCAGTAAATCATTTAAGGTACGAGTTTTGGTCTCTTGGTTGCGCCTTTTGTTGATATCTAAAACTAAATCAAATAGTTTAGTAATATTTTGACCCGTTATAGACGAGGTGAATATCAGAGGTGCCCACGGTACAAACTTTAGATGATAACTAATTTTAGGTGCTAAGGCGTCACGAGTGAAGGCATCCTTACCTTCAACACTATCCCACTTACTTACTACAACGATTAGACCTTTTCCAGCGTCATTAATTATGCCCGCCAGACGTTGATCTAGTGCTACATTAAGTTCATTAACATCAAGTAATAGAAGGCAGATATCAGACTCTTCTATTGCCTGAAGAGTGCGTAAAACGCTAAACTTTTCTATGCCAGTTTCTTGCTTACCCTGACGGCGAATTCCGGCTGTATCCAAAAGCTCAATCGTATTTTGACTATATCGAACCTGAACCCTATTAATATCCCGAGTTGTTCCAGCTATGTTTGCCACTAAGGCCTGCTGTTTTCCTGCCAGAGCATTAAATAGAGTACTTTTACCTACGTTTGGTCGCCCAATGAGTGCTACTCGTAAAATATCATTTTGTTGACGCTCAATTTTGGCTGGTATTTTTTCAGTTACCATATCTAACAGATTAGCTATTCCTCGATTATGTTCAGCGCTAGTTTGGATAACAGTTTTGATTCCTAGGCGTTTAAATTCATCAACTGGTAGACTGCCCTTTAAATCGGTTTTGTTTAAAACGAGAATTACGGGTTTTTTACTTTTGAGAGCTTTTTTAGCTACGATCTTGTCTTGATCGGATGGATACATAATACTATCAACAACCACTAAAATAACATCTGCTGATTCAGAAGCTTCTGTAATTTGATCTTGGATTGTTGCTTCAAAATCATCATTAGGATCTTTTAATCCAGCGGTGTCGACTAACCAGAATTGATGTTTTTTGTATTCAACTTTCCCTATAACACTGTCGCGTGTCGTACCAGCTTCACGGGCGACAATTGCCTGTTGAGCTCTAACCATACGGTTAAAAAGCGAACTTTTACCAACATTCGCCTGCCCTATTAGCGCAACAGTAGGAAGCTTACTTGCCATAACCCATTAATTATACCATGAATTAGGTGGCTCTGCGATATCGAATCAAAACTGGCAAGATAATATTTACGGGTTGATTACTATATAATCCCCCGCACCAAGCGTACCAAGTTTGTATGTACCAAAATGAGTACGATGTAATTTTATTACCGTATAGCCAAGAGCGGCAAAAGTACGTCGGATCTGTCGATTGCGACCCTCGCTCATGCTAACGATCCAATTGTGGCGATCTTGATTGCTTTGGCGGCTTAGTCCAAGCTTGCTAAGTCCATCATTTAATTGTATACCAAAATCAGCAATCATTTGTTGGTGGAGCGGCGCCAGTTCTTTATCTAGCGTGACATTATATTGTTTGTTTTTTCTAAATTTTGGATGGGTCATGCGAAATGCAAAATCACCATCATTAGTGAGTAAAAGTAACCCCGAACTATTAGCATCAAGTCTACCTACTGGCTTTAGATTATGAAATTTATCTGGTAAAAGAGAATAAATAGTAGGAGTTTTACCTTGTTGTTTGCGAGAGCAAACATAATTAATCGGCTTATTTAACATTAAATAAGTATAGCTACTGCGTCCGCCCACTATGTGGTTATTGATAGTTACAGTGTCGCTCTCGCCAATTCGTGCACCTAGTTGGGCTGGCTGATTGTTAATATATACTTTCTGTTTAGCGATTAGATTATCAGCTTGCCTCCGTGAAACTCCAAGTTGGAAGGCTAAAAATTTATTTAGCCGTTCAATCTTTTCTGTTCGGTTTGGTTGACTTGTTGAATTAGGCATATAATGTTAAGTCTGCCTTGTATGACCCCAACTATTATTGCTGGATTGGAGGAATATCATTGATCTCTTGAGCTAATCTATCGGCAACGTTATTAATTTCCTCTCGTACATCGCCGTTTAGGGGTTGAATCACCCTCTCTCCGCCAGTTTTCTGCTGAGTTTGAGGCTGAGGTATCTGCGACGTTGTTGACTGCTGTATGTTTTGCTGTGTCTGGTATACCTGTGGCTGTTCTTGTAGCTGAGGACTTTGCAAAGGAGTGTAATTATATTCTGGTTGCATTTGCTGTTGAGCAATGTTCTGCTGAGTTTGCCTAAAAGCTTGCGCATTCTCTAAAACTTGAGTTTGTGGGTTTGACTGAACTGGCTGCGTCGCCGACTGGTATCGATTTTCTAAATTAGGTATTTGTACAGGTTGAACTGGCTGCTGTTGAGTATGCGAGTTATTTTGTTGCAGGTGTACTGGATGATGTGGCTGTGGAAATTGAGGAGGTCTCTCATCAAGAGTTGAATAAACGCCAGTAGGTTGAATCGGAACAGTTGCTCTTTCTGTTTTTTGGTGATTTGGCTGTTGTGCTGGGGTGCGCATTAAATCCTCGGATGGAATCACTGGATGACCTTGTTCAGGCGCAAATTCTAATCTTGGATCCTGCTGTGAAAATTGTTGGGCTTGATTCTGTGGCTGAATTTGCTGTTGGCTTACTGGTTCTCTATATTCTGGTAGATTTCCACTTGGCTGATCAATACTGTTATTTGTATCCACTAGATTTTCATCGCTACTGGAACTAGTTTCACGTGATGGTTCAGTCTCTTCATAGCTTAAATTTTGAGTATCATTAGAATTGTCAGTATTGTCTGAATATGTGTCGTTTTCTGATGTTCTATCTTTTTCCTGTGAGTATTGATTTGAATTATCATCAGTATCATCTGGCTGAGTTGACTGAGGCTGGTCCCCTAATACTTCATGTACGGCTCGCACAACATCTTCAATTCCAACCTGTGATTTTACTAAATAACGTGCAGCCCCAAGCTGCTCGCCTCTTTGACGCTGATCCTCTCCGCTGAGAGCTGTCATCATAATGACTTTTATATCTTTTGTTTCTGTAGTAGATTGCAAAATATCAAGCATATCAAAACCACTAATCTTTGGCATCATCACATCACTTACAATCAAGGACGGACGCTCTTTTATTGCCATTGCTAGAGCTTCTTCGCCATCCCCTGCCGAAACAATATCGTAGCCTTCAGCAAGTAGGCGTACACCATAAATTTCTCGCAAGTTTTTATCATCTTCTACTAATAAAATTTTTGTCATAATTACCCTTATTATACTTAAGCTTTTTGAAAAAATCCAGAAATTCGATCGTTATTTAATGTTGTAATTACCGCCTTGATATATATTCTGTTGGATTACGTTCTATGCTGGATAATGGTGTATTTGGGCGTGGTGACAAGTTTGTACGATCATTAACTGGTGGTTGCTTAGAAGTTGGCTCTACTGACTCTGGTGCGCGCGGATATTTTTCTGCTGCCGTGGATTGGATTGTTTGAGGATTTGGACGGTTAACTATGCTTCTAAGTAGCTTCTCTTCTGGTATAGGTATAGGTTTTGGACGAACTCTTGCGGAACTTCCAATTTGATAATTTGGCTGGCTTGACCTATGTTGAATTTCTTGAATGCGCGAAGATCTGGTTGCGGCTTTAGGTGTGCTAGGATAGGTATTTGGACCCATTTTACTAACTGGATTTGCTTGAATCTCTTTTTGAGATTGGGGTTGTACCTTATTATCTACAGGATTTTTGGGCGTATTATTTGGATTTACTGCTTCAGATACTACTGTCTTAACTTTTGGTAAAGGGGGTATTTCTGAATTTGAGTTATTAATTTCTACGTCTGTAAATTCGGCATCTTGAGTATCTGAATTATTATTATTGTTATTATCATCTATAATCTCACTCTGTTCTTTGATAACTCTGAGTTGTTCTGCTATATCAGCTGCGCGTCTATTCTCTTCTTCAATTATGGCGGTAGCTTGAGCATTTCTGATGCGTGGTAAATCTATATAAAACGTACTGCCCTTATTGCGCGTGCTAGTTGCGCCAATCCTGCCGTTCATACTCTCTACCATTCGCCTTGTTAGATAGAGCCCTAAACCACTACCGTTAATTTCGCGCGTATCGCTGTTATCTACACGGTAGAACTTCTGGAATAAATGCGGAATATCTTCTGGTGGTATTCCAATCCCTGTATCGCTTACGCTAAAACGTATATATTCATTGGAAGCATTTACATCAACTGCAATTTGTCCGCTGGGTGTGTATTTAATAGCGTTTTCTATTAGATTAGAGAGACATTCTTGCAGACGGTCTTTATCTGCTCTTACGTATAAAACTGGTGATATAGTTACGTCTCCAGATTTAGATCGCCCTCCGGTTGGTTTATATAACAAATTTAAGCCTTTTTCGCGGGCTTCTTTAATTAGATCTTCGGTAGCTTTGCGACTGATATCAATTGCATTTACAGCGGTAATACGGTTTTTTAGCCTTCCGTCTTCTGCTCTACTAATCTCTAGTAAATCACGTAATAAACGCCCTAAATATTGTGCTGATTCATGCGCCTTACTTATATACTCATAAGCTTTGGCATCTATTTTAGATACTTTAGGATTAAGCGCCAATCCTAAATAACCCTCTATTGAAGCTACTGGAGTGCGCATCTCATGGCTGGCTGTGCTTATGAATTCTGCTTGTTCGCGTTCCTCGGCGCGTTCTTTTGTTGTATCTCTAAAGACTACAATAACACCACCTTCATCAAGCGGAGTTATCATTAAAGATGCACTAAATCTTTTATCTGACTTGGTGATGATAACTAGATTATTCTTTTGCGTTTTTTTATTTGCTAGTGATACTACCGCTGGATGTGCTGTATCACTAATGGGATTACCTTTTTCATCTTCAAACTTAAGAACGGAATTAATATGTAATCCTAGCGCGTCTGCCGCACTCCATCCTATCATTCTTTGAGCTGCGGGGTTAATTAGTAGAATTTGACCAGAATCTTTTGTCATGATTACGCCATCGCTAATTGAACGTATTATTGTGCTTGACTTTTCTGATTCTGATTTTAAAGATTCGCTTAATCTATTTTGTTTTTTTGCTCCAGTATTAAATAAAGCACTATTGCCATGCCAAATCATGTAACTTAACAATATTGGTAAATTTAAAATTGAAAAACTGCTGATTACATCTAACCTAGATAAACTACCCTCCATAACTCCCCAGATTAAAAATCCATTAACCAAAATAAATAAGCTAAAGATTCCACCCCACCCAAAGAGACCAATAAAAGACCCGATCATGAGCCAAAATATAAGCAAGGGGCTACTTATACCACCACTACTAATTATAATCCATCCAAACAGTAAGATTGTAAGCAAGTATAAAATAGTTCCCGCTTGCTGTACAAAGCGTTCTGGGGTGCGTTTGTAGACGACTACTCCGATTAATATAAAAGCAAAACTTACTATGGCTACTATTCTAGAGGCGCCTAAAGTTGCAATTGTTGGGTCATTTGGAAAAATATTAGATAAAGCAAAAATTCCAATTCCAAGGCATGAAATTAAAAACATCACCTCACAAAGGCGTTTGTACCAAAATGGTGTTAGGTTGTGTGATTGAATTTTTGCCCCCTAGTTAATAAACATTACAATTATAACAAATCCAAATATTACTAGCAACTAACTTAAATTTTCTGCCAAATAATCCCTCACCATCACAAACCCATCAACCGCTTCAATTGCCGCCAAGTACTCTTTCCACTCCTCATCATTCAGCTCTGCCAAGCTGCGCCCGGGAAAGCTCGGGTGTCCATAAATATATAACAATTCCGTCCAGCCATGTAAGTTATCGCCACGTGGCTCGTCAATGATAAATCCCTCTTCATCGGCTACGAAAATGTGGTCTTTCTCACCGTCAAAATAGCCAACCGCAAAAGAAAAGATAGCTCTACGATCAGTTTCATCTTGCATTAACTTGATGATGCCGGGATAGCTAAAACTATCCAACAACAATTTAACGAACGGCCCGGGAAAGCCTTTCAGTGCTGGGATGAAAAAACCGCGATCATCAACGATCAGGCGCTTGTTTGGAAAAGCTTTTTTAGCTTGCGCTAGTTTGCTTTTGGCAATCGTTTGAATATCCAGTCCCCGCCCCTCGTCAAAATCATGGTCTAGCTGCTGCAGATCAATATCAAGCGGTTGAAGAAGTTTCTGGAGGCTGGCGAACTTGCGCTGGTTGGAGGTGATGAAGTAAATTGGATATAACTGACTCGTCATGATACAAGTATACGTCATTCGGCACTATTTATGCGGGCTCCTCGTGCTTTACTTATTACCCTCACCATACGTTACCCTCACCATACGCCCCTAAAATCGCCCTCAAACTTACGCTATGCCGGAAATCGATATCATTAACTTTATCCAGATCAACCCACTCTGGCGTGCCGTTGGTGTAGGTTTTTTCGCTGTCGGTTATGTTGTCGTTATTGATTTGCCCGTACAGCTGGCTGTGGGTGAAGTACAGCTGGATCGATTGGTTAGCTTGCGCCTCAGAATTGCGCTTGAAAAAAGTAGTTGCCTGGTGAATGATTTTATCCGGCATGATGGTTAGCCCAGTTTCTTCCTTGACTTCACGGACAATTGATTCCTCAATCGTTTCGCCTTTCTCGACGCCGCCGCCAATCAAGCTATAGCCGTCCCATTGCCTGCCGAGTTAAAAGAATCTTATTATCCTCAATGATCACCGCGTACACGCCGACGCGAATATTCAGCTCGTCAACGGGAACGGTGTATTGATTGCCGAAGACGTCTTTGCAGATGATGGTTTTGGTCATCTTTGCTCCTTATCGCAGTAACTTCTAAAATTTGTACTAATCAACCCGCTCGGCAAGCGACATCACCTGATAGCCGTATTGATCAATATCTTCTTGTTTCCAAAAATCAACTTCTTTCGTACGTAAAACTTCGCCGACTACGTGACGAACTGTGCGGCCAGTTGGCGTCCCGTCATGATTTACCTCAATCTGTTCCAGGATATCGCCAGGCTGGATGTCAAAATCAGCCACCCTCATGTCAAATGTTTTCTCACCTGCTAGGACTTTTTCGAATAAATCAGGGTAAGATTTTTTGGCGATAATTTTCATACGTTTTATTATAAAGTTACTTAACTTAGGTTACAAGCTGATGATAAAGTTGTGCAGCTCATATTATCTTGATTCGTCATAGGGCTGGGTATTGGCGCGGTGCTTTTATTATCGCCCCTTCCGCGCCGCTATAGCAAACCACATAAAGTAATCCTCCAATGATTCGTCCTCCATGCCGGCAAATAATTCTCGGGCGCGCAGGACTTCGCGGAGTTTTGGCGATTTTTGGCGGGCGAGTTGCTCGGCGGTGGCGTCCAATAAGTCCAAGCCGCGCTGCCAGGCGCCAGTCATTGCAGCCGTATCGCCGCGGCGCCGGGCGGCAAACGCTCGCCCGACCTCCGAGCCGATGTTGCCCATTTGCTCAAATATAGTTAAGCTCTGCCACTTTTGCCGATTAAAGATGTGTTCACTCATGAACGACTCCTGTAGTACATAACCCTTACTAATAAGCCGTCAAGTTTAACTTGCCGTCCACATACTCTCCCAAAAATACGTCGCTATAAGCATTCAGCCCTTGCTTCTTCATTTCTCTCAGCAACCATTTCTCGTCCTTGCCAATTACATGCAAAATGTCAGTTTGCAATTGCCCGTCTGTTATCAATGGGAATTTCGGATTCTCTTCCCCTTCGTGAGTAATGATCAATTCACCGTCTTGCTCCACTACGGCTCTTTTCACTTTTCTCGTTGAATAGATATGATGAGTTCGCAGCTTGAACGATACATCATGAGCGCTCAAGCCAACTTTTTTGCAGTTTTCAATGTTGATTTTTCCATTATCAATGATTATTAACGCTCTGCCATCTATCAATTGTTTTGCCTTCACGTTATACTGTTTTATCCATTTTAATGTCAGCACCAGCGCGCACCATATACATAAAATACCGACGTAATCCAATATTTGAATGCTATTGTTATAAATAACGCCTCCAATGATGCCGCCCAGCACATAGTTCTGCACTTGATCGTTGGCAGATGACGGCGACAAATTACCTTTTCCGGAAACGTTGATTATTATGGTCAGCGCGAAAAAGCCAATCAACAGTTTTATTGCTACTAGGATGAATTCATTCATGATTTAATTTTAGCACAGACAGCCGCGCCGCCAACTCTCGCCAAACCGCTGCTGTTAATTCCGCTTTCTCTTCATCGGTCATTTCAGCGAGCGTTTTATTTTTACCGTCTGGCAAGAAATATTTGTCGTAATTGCGCCCGTTGTTGCCGCGCGGTTCTTTTAATAACGCGCCGTGCAGTTTTAAGGTAAAGGTTTGCGGTTTGTTGCCGTCAAAATAAGTAATTGTACGCTGCGTGTACGCCCGAGTGCCGCCGCCGAGCAGCTGAATTATCCTGTCAATACCGATGGTGTCGAGCGCGTATTTGGTGTAAACGCCGGGAAAGCCGTTCAGCTCGTCGATGAACAGGCCTGAATCCATCACCACCAGCGGACGTTTAAGCAGATCGTAGTACTTTAGCGCCTTATCGACAGAGACGGCTGTTTGGTCGTCGGATTGGATTTCTGGCACGTCGGGCAGGGCTTCGTCTGGCACAATCAGGTTGACGCCTGTTCCAGCCAGTGCTTGCTTGGCTCCGGCGAGTTTATATTTGTTGGTGGTCGCGTAGGTGAGGTTCATGAGTATAGTGTAACACCTCGCTGTCTTAACCAAACCTTACCACAAACCGCATACCCCGCCCGTGCGGTGTGAAGTCATAATCCAAACCTTTGGCGTCAAGTAGCATTTTCACAGTGTAGAGGCCGACACCGCTGCTGTCGGCGTGTTGTTTCGCGCCGTCAGAACTGCGATAAAACGGGTCAAAGACGTGCTGGAGTTGTTGCCTGGTGAGTGGCTTGCAGGCGTTTTCGATGGCCAATTCGTGCTGGTCGCAGGTAATTGTTATCACACTCCCCGCATCGCCGTGGCGCACCGCGTTTGACACCAGGTTCGAGATGACGTGGCGCATCATGTCGCGGTTAATACGAACGGTTGTCGGCTCTGTATTAACCGTGAAAGTCATGCCGCGCGTTTTTGCCAGCAACACATAATTGTCAACTACCTCATCAATTAGCTTGTCAATCCTCAGCCGTTTCTCCTGACGCAGAGCCCGCTCGGCGATACTGCCAGAGCGCAAGACATCATTCACCATCGCTGCCAAGCGGTCAACCTGCGCCACCGATTCCGCCAGGTACTGATCGCGATTTTTATACTCGCCGATGTTGAGCTGCATATTTTCAAGCATGATCCTGAGGGCCGCCAACGGCGTTTTTAGCTCATGTGAGGCTGCGCGCAGGAAGGCGATTTTTTCTTTCTCCAGCTGTGTGATCCGCTTATTTTCATGCTCCAGCGAGCGAATCGTTTGCCACAGATTTTGATAGAGCTCATTAATATTTCGCCCCAGTACGCCGATCTCATCACTGCTACTCACTGGATAATGCGCACCCTTTTCCAGTCGCTGCATGGTCGTGGTCACCGCCGCCATCTGGCGAATCGGCCGCGTCACAAAACGGCTGTAGATGTACGAGAATAGCAGTGCCACTAACAGCGAGCCGAGCATAGTATATGGCAGTACGTGCAAGGTAGCGAGTTTGGCCTGAGTGACAGGCGCCACGTCGGCGAGTAGTTTGACCGTAATCGTTTGGCCTTGGTTGTTCGTCATACTACCCTGCTGCAAAATCACCGAGCGCGGATCGACCGTTTGTCCATCAGCAATTTTTACCACACTAGTATCGACCGATTTACCGCTATCCGTCACGATATTGATCGACTGAAAACCTTGAAAATACTGGTCGCGCCCGTCAATTGTCAGCGTGATATTGACGTTTTTCATCTGAGCAAATTCTTGACTAGTCCGACGTATGTCCTCGGTAGATTTACCACGTAGTTCGGTTGTCAATGCTGTGAGATTATCCGCCGCCTCGCGCTCTTTTTGCTGTAAATAAAATTGCGGCATCAAGGTGTAGACTAGCGCATGCACCAGGATGATCAGCGCCGCGAACAGGCCGATTGACACCAAAAATGTTTTAGGAAATAATTTAAGACGCTTCATAGCGATAACCCACTCCCTTCACCGTGATGATGCAGTCGAGGTGCAATTTCTTGCGTAAGTTTTTGATGTAAACATCAATCACTCGGTCGAACGGCACCTCGTCATCACGCCACAACTTATCGATGATAGCCTGCCGACTCCAGACCATGTTTGGATTATCGACGAGCAGTTTGAGCAGTTGCACTTCCTTGGGCTTGAGGTGTGCGTCATTGTCATCATAAAATCCCTGATAAGCCGCGAAATCCACCGAGGCCAGACCATGGCGCCACAAGGTTTTGGCGGGTTGCTGTTGGCGACGAAGCAGTGCCCTAATCCGCTTTTCTAAAATCACCAGTGAAAACGGCTTACTCATATAATCATCCGCCAGCTCGTCAAAACTCGCAACTTGCGTCGGCTCATCATGCAGCGCCGTCAGCATCAACACCGGAACATCGCTGGTCTGGCGAATTTGATGCAATACTTCAATACCACTCATCCCTGGCAGCATAATATCGAGAATAATCACATCCGCCTCAGCAAATTTTTCCAGCGCCTCCTCGCCGCTGGTCGTCGTCACCACCGTAAAGCCGCGCTGGCGGAGGAATTGCTCGGTGCCAGTCCGCAGGGCGGGTTCGTCTTCTACTAGAAGGATTCGTGATTTTATTGCGTTACCCATTTCGGTTAATCTTGGATGCTATCCTCCTATGTTTTGAATTGGCTTGCGCTCGATATTCGGACAACAGTACTTGGTAATTCTGTGGTTAGTCAAGCTGCCAACGCGATAATTAGTTAATTACAATTATACCTTACCAAAGTAATTTGTCTACTTAAGCCTGGTCCAGCGCTCCGTGGCATAACTAGAAAAAAGGTTTGAGTGTAAGCTGACATCTTTGCTTAAGTGTCTGCTGAACTCACCGCACAATAGGATCAGTCGAGACAGATTGTTGACTTGTTTTAGCCACTCTGCTACCATTCATAATGTACTATAAAGCGTCCGAGTTCCAGTCACGCCGGAACGAGCTGGGTGTCAAAATACACCACGGGAGTGAAG
>ERZ772921.874-NODE-874-length-18238-cov-4.050267_pt1 | contig 18238 bp, 23 predicted proteins | sample MGYA00512117_ERZ772921 | MGnify/ENA primary metagenome ERZ772921 (study PRJEB29015, sample SAMEA2737944) | human oral metagenome | biome: human oral; feature: human-associated habitat; material: dental | place: China | collected 2150 ...
GGTCACCGTGGTTTCGACACGGGCCGCTCGTTCCTCGCAGCCCGGCTCAACCGGCTTTGGGAGGGGACAAAGAATAAAGAACCCGGCAGGGGCTCTGCGGCTCTTCGATGGTTGAGAAGAGGTGGGTGGGCATCGCAGGAGCGGCCCTGCCGGGTTCGGTCTCACACGGGGAGGAGGCCCATCGACTTGACCTCCTCCGCCTCGGATTTCAGTTCGTCGACGGAGACATTGACGCGACTTCTCGCGAAGGCGTTGAGCGGCAGGCCCTGGACGATCTCCCACTCGCTGTCGCAGCAGCGTACCGGGAACGACGAAACCAGGCCAGCTGGGACCCCGTAGGAGCCGTCGCTGACCACCGCCATCGACGTCCAGTCGCCCCCGGGGGTGCCGAGCAGCCAGTCGCGGACGTGGGCGATGGTGGCGTTGGCCGCCGATGCCGCGCTCGAACGTCCCCGGGCCGCGATCACCGCCGCCCCCCGCCTGGCGACGGTGGGGATGAAGTCGAAGGCGATCCAGGCGTCGTCGGCGATCCACTGGTCCGCCGGTTTCCCGCAGATACGGGCGTTGAAGGCGTCCGCGTACTGCGTCGCCGAGTGGTTGCCCCAGATCGTCACGTTCGTCACGTCCGCCACCGGCCTGCGGGCCTTCGCCGCCAGCTGCGCGCGGGCCCGGTTGTGGTCGAGCCGGGTCAGGGCGGTGAACCGGGAGGCGGGAATCCCGTCGGCGTGCCGGGACGCGATCAGCGCGTTCGTGTTCGCCGGGTTCCCCGTCACCACCACCCGCACATCCGGGGCCGCCGACGCCGCCAGGGCCCGGCCCTGCCCGGCGAAGATGGCGGCGTTGGCCTCCAGCAGGTCGGATCGTTCCATGCCCGCGCCGCGCGGCGACGCCCCCACCAGCATCGCGACGTTCGCCCCGTCGAAGGCCACCGCGGGATCGTCGGTGACCTCGATGCCCTTCAGCTGCGGGAAGGCACAGTCGAGCAGTTCCATCGCCACCCCGTCGAGGGCCTTCACGGCCGCCGGCACCTCCAGCAGCCGCAACTCGACGGGCTCGTCGCCCAGCAGATCACCCGAGGCCAGCCGGTAGACCAGCGCGTATCCGATCTGCCCGGCCGCTCCCGTTATCGCGATTCGTCTGGTCATGGCGGCTCAGCGGACGTTCAGGTCGCCGACGAGCACGCAGCGACGTTTCCGGGTGAAGCTGCGAGCCGACGTGAGGCCCTCGCCGGTGGGTCCGGCGATGGTGAACGTCGGGTAGCCCTCGCCGCCGATCCCGATGCCGTTGTACGACGGGCCGTTTTTCACGAAGATCGTGGTCTGGATCAGCTTGCCCATCCTCGTCAGCTTGCTGACGTTGAGGCTGTGCATCACCGCGGTGTGGCGGTTGCCGTGCTCCAGTTCGACGGCCAGGTCGATGGCGGCGTCCACGTCCGGCACCCGCACCAGCCCGAGCACCGGCATCATCAGCTCGTGCACCACGAACGGATGGTCGGCGGCCGCCTCGCACACGATCAGCCGCACCCCGGGCGGCGGGGTGACGCCGATGGCCTCCAGGATCTTCGCGGCCGGTTTGCCCACCCACTCGGTGCGCGGCTTGTCGCCGTTGACCAGCAGCTTCTCCAGCTCCGCGACCTCCGCGGCCGTCGCCTCGTAGGCGCCGTGCTTGATCATGCAGAACTTCAGCATGTCGGCGATCGAGTCGACCGCGATGATCTCCTTCTCCGCGGTGCAGGGCAGGTTGTTGTCGAAACTGGCGCCGTCGACGATGCACTTCGCGGCGTGCTCGATGTCGGCGGTCTCGTCGACGACGGCGGGCGGGTTGCCCGCGCCCGCGCCGATCGCCTTCTTCCCGGAGCTCAGCACCGCCTTGACGATGCCCGGACCCCCGGTTGCCACCAGCATCCGGACCTTCGGGTGGGCCATCATCGCGTTGGTGTTCTCCAGCGACGGCGCGGTGACCGTCACCACGAGATTGTCGGGGGCGCCGGCGGCGCGCAGCGCCCGGTTGATGCGACGCACCTGCCAGCACGACAACTTGGCGACCCGCGGGTGCGGGCTGAACACGACGGCGTTGCCGGCGGCCAGCATCCCGATGGTGTTGCAGGTGATGGTCTCGGTGGGGTTGGTGGTAGGGGTGATGGCCCCGATCACACCGTAGGGCGAGTACTCGATGGTGGTCAGGCCGTCGTCGCCAGACCACGCCTCCGTGACGAGATCCTCCACCCCTGGGGTCTCGGCAGCCGCCACCTTGTTCTTCAGGTACTTGTGGCCGACATCGCCCATCCCGGACTGCGCCACGGCCTGTTCCGACATGTAGTCGAGGGCCTCGGGGGCCAGCATCGCCTCACGGATGGCAGCGACGTAGCGGCGCCGGTCGGCCATCGGATGGCTCAGGTACTCGCGCTGCGCCAGGTGGGCGGCCTCCACCGCGGAGTCCATGTCGGCGAACACCCCGTCACCCGGGGCTTCCTGCTGCGTCGCGGGCGCCTCGGTCTGGTTGTCGTTGCCGGGGAGCATGGCCGCGAGCACCTCGCGGATGGTCGCCTCCAGCTGTGCCGGATCTATCTTCATTACTGCTCTCCTATCGTGTTCCAGTCCTGCAGCGCGCAGGTCGCGATGTCCACGTCCTGTTCCGCGGTTCCGCCCGAGATTCCGATGGCACCCGCCAGTTCCCCGTCGACGTGGACGGGCACCCCTCCGCCGAACAGGACCACGCGGCCGGAGTTGGTGTCGGCCAGACCGGGGAAGGGACCGTCCTCGGTGGCCAGGGGGCCGAGCGTCGCGGTCGGTGCCTGGAAGGCCACGGCGCTCCACGCCTTGTTGATCGCCACCTCGATCGACGCGAGCAATGCGCCCTCGATGCGGTGCAGCAGCATCAGGTTCCCGCCCGCATCGGCGGCCGCGATCACGACGGGCACCCCCAGTTCGGCGCTGCGCGCCTCCGCCCGCTCGGCGATCCGTTTGGCGGCGGCGAGATCGAACCGACGGACCGGGGTTCGGCCGCGGGACGGTGCCGGGGCGGACTGCTCGCCCAGAGGCTCGTGGTCCGGCTCAACCGGCTTCGAGGGGGTGGTTTCGACTCGGGCCGCTCGTTCCTCGCGGTCCGGCTGGGCCTGCTTTGAAGGGGTTCCGAGGACCTTGGCGACGGCGTCCCGGACGATGCGTTCGATCTCCTCGTCGCGCCAGGTCTCGGCCAGTCTCGCGAGGGAGTAGACGGCGTCGGAGAGGCGGTTGAGGTATTTGATCAGCTCGGGGCGCACCGGTTCGGTCTCGGCCAGGGTCAGTACCCGCCGTTCCGCGCGACGCACCACGGTGCGGGCCTGGTGGAACGCCCCCGACCGGTCGTCGCGGCCCGGCACCACGAACTCCCGCTGCGGCCCCGTGACGGCCAGGCAGTCGTCGATGAGGTGCTCCAGGTCGGTGATGTCGCCGGCGTTGATCTTGTTCGCGAGGATCGCCGCGCCCTCGGGGTCGCTGGCCAGTTCCGCGGCCAGCACGAACAGCCGCTGCTGCACCTCGTGGACGCGGCGCCGCCACTGGCCGGCGGGCAGCATCGCCTTCGCCGCCCCGAGCGCCGCGTTGGCCTCGTCGACGGTGCCGTAGGCCTCCACGCGCAGGCTCTGCTTGGGCACCCGGGAGCCCCCGAACAGCCCGGTGTCACCCTTGTCGCCGGTGCGCGTGTAAACGTTCGGCATGGCGGTCAGTCCTCCACCTCGACCACGTCGACGATGCCGACGATGGTCGCGTCCAGGGGGGCCTGCTGCCGGTTCGCCGCGAACCGGGCCGAGCTGCCCTTCGTGATGATGACCGTCTCACCGGTTCCGGCGCCGACGGTGTCCACCGCGACCTCCTGGTCGCCGACGGCGGCGCCGTCGGAGTGGACGCGCTGGATCAGCAGCAGCTTGAAACCGACGAGGCGTTCGTCCTTGCTGGTGGAGACCACCGTGCCCACCACCTTGGCCAGGTACATCTCAGTTCCTTCTCGTGATCGTGATGCCCGACGACGCTGCCGCCTCGCGGGCCAGGTCGGTGATGATCGCCCTGCGGTGCACGCTCAGCCGCGACCCCGGGGCCAGGGAACGGATCACGGACTCGGTGACCACGCGCGCGGTGCAGTGCACCGCGTCGCCCGCGCCCGCGACCTCCCCGACGACCCGGTCGAGGGTTTCCGCGGTCGCCAGGTGCACCCCGAACGATTTCAGGGCGGCGAGATTCTCGCGCAGCATCGCCGCGTAGCCCGACGGCATCTGCGGGAACCAGCCGCGTTTGTCCGCCGAGTCGGGGCAGACACCGTTGGTGGCCACGACCACCGGTTTGTTGCTCATGATGAACTCGGCCACCACGTTGCTGGCCAGGCAGTCACCGATGCCGTGGGCGACCTTCGCGGCCAGGTTCGCAGTGAGGGTGGGGACGACGAGCAGGTCGTGGGCCTGCACCAGCGACTCCTCGGCCGGGGTCATGCCCAGGGCGGCGATGCGTTCCTGGTCCAGGACACGGGAGGCCGAGGTGGTCTGCCGCCAATCGAGGTTGACGTGTGCCGCGGCCCGTTTCAGCGACTCCAGGGCCGCGTCGAAACCGAGCAGCGCACCCGAGAACAGCACCAGCGCGTTGGGTTTCCCCGTGGCCGGGGTTTCCTGCCGGGGCTGTTCGGCGAGCATTTCGCGCACGATCCTGGTGATCAGCTCGCGCAGCTGTTTCTCGTTCATCGGCTACTCCTCATTGCCGCCCCCAGCGGGGTGGGGAAAAGGGGTTCCTCGGGCCGGTCAACCGTGACGCCGAGGACCTTCTCGAAAACTTTGGGTGCCTCGGGCAGGGAGGCGGAACCACCCACCAGATACACCTTGCCCGGGTCGGTGCCGCCGAGCGCCCGCTCGGCGATGGTGGCCATCTTCTCCAGGGTGGGGCGCACCACCGGGAAGACGGTCTCGACGTTGGCGGGGTCGCACTTGAACGCCTCGGCCTCGTCGTAGCCCATTCCCAGCGCCCCCGACAGCACCAGCGTCATGTGGTGGCCGCCGGTGGCCTCGTCGGTGGAGAAGTCGACCACCCCGTCGCGCAGCCGCGACACCCCGGTGGTGCCGTGGCCGATGTCGATGATGGTGCCGTCGGTCACGCCGAGGGCCCGGGCCGCGGCCACGGGTTCGTCGACCACCTCGCACGGGTCGAGTTCGCAGGCGTCGAGCACGTTGGTGAACACCTTCACGGTGCCCTCGCTGATCCCGGGCGGGATGGTGACTGCGGCCTCGGTGAAGATGTGGCCCAGCCTGTCGTGGAGTTCGGTGAGGATCTCCCGGACGTTGGTGACGGCCCCCAGCCAGTCGACGACGATGCCGTCGCGGACCACGTTCGCCTTCCGCCAACCGCCCGCCACCGGACGGTTCCCGCCGTCGACCACGGCAAGCACGATGTTGGCCGTGCCCAGGTCGACGGCGAGCCGCAGCCCGCTGCGTTTGGCGTTCTTGCGTGCGACCTTCCCGGTTCGCACGAGTTCCGCGAACCGGTTGATCCTGGTCTGGGGATTCGTCGCCATCGTTATCGGTCCAGGCAGATCGTCACGTAGTCGCCGGTCCTGGCCCCGACGGCGTTGCCCTCGTCGGTGTCGAGGTGCAGCTCCGCCAGGTAGGAGTCCTTGACGCGGATCAGGAAATTGTCCAGACGCGCCCCGCGCTCCCCCCCGAACCGGACGCTCACGCGGTCCTGGTCCTTCAGGTTCAGGGCGGCGGCGTTGTCGGGGCTCATGTGGATGTGACGGCCCGCGACGATCACTGCGTGGTCGCAGTCGATGCTGCCGAGTGGACCTTCGATGCGCACGGGGGCGGCGGTCTCCAGATGCCCCGACTGGGCCATCGGCGCCTTGATGCCGAGGGCGAAGCAGTCGGTGCGGCTCAACTCCACCTGGGTGGCGGGACGGTTGGGGCCCATCACGCGCACCCGGGTCATGGTGCCGCGGGGGCCGTGCAGGGTCACGGTCTCCTCGGCCGCGAACTCGCCGCGCTGGCGCACCATCTTCTTCACCTTCGGCGCGTCGTAGCCGAACAGGGTTTTGAAATCGGCGTCGCACAGGTGAACGTGCCGGTTGGAGATGCCGACGATCACCCTGCGCGGGTCCAGGGCGGCGATCCGCTCCAGGACCCGGCTGGTGATCTCGGCGACGAGCGCGTCGGTCATGACTGCGGCAGGATCTTCTCGACGTCACCGTGGGGACGCGGGATGACGTGCTGGGAGACCAGTTCGCCGACCCGGGCGGCGGCCGACGACCCGGCGTCGACGGCGGCCTTCACGGCACCGACGTCGCCGCGCACCATCACGGTGACGAGACCGGAACCGATCTTCTCGCTGCCGATCAGGGTCACGTTCGCGGACTTGACCATGGCGTCGGCGGCCTCGACGGCCCCCACGTAGCCCTTGGTCTCGATCATTCCGAGAGCATTGCTCATGACTGCTTCCTCCTGGTGGTGGATGTCCGGGGAGCCTTGGTGGTCTCCGCGGGGTTCTTGGGTGTGGCATCCGGCTTCTGGTCCGGGCCGGATTCGGGCTGCGCCTGCTCGAGCTGCGGTTTCGGCTCGGGTTTCGTGATGGCCTTCGGCTCGGGTCCGGGTTCGCTGGTGGTTCCCGCCCCGGATTCGGGTTCGGGTTTCTCCTGGGCCTTGGTTTCGGCCTTCGGCGCGGGTTTGGTTTTCTCCGGTGCCTTGGCCTTGGCGGCGGATTTCGTCGTCGCCTTCGCATCGGGCGCGGGTTTGGTCAGGCCCACGGTCGCGGCCGAGAAGACGATGGATTCCAGTTCCTGGTGGGGCCGGGGAATGACGATCCTGCTGACCACCCGGGTCAGTTTCGACGCCGCCACCTCGGCGGCATCCATGGCCGCCTGAACGGCCGCGACCTGCCCCTCCACCTTGACGGTGACGTATCCGCCGCCCCGGGCCAGTTCGTAGCCGATCAGGTTGACGTCGGCGGTTTTGCAGGCGACGTCGGCGGCCTCGACGCCAGCGACGAGGCCCACCACTTCAATGCTCCCCAGTGCTTGCATCACTGGCTCCTTTCGGGTTCACGGAGGGGAAGTCGCTTCACGAGCCGGGCGGCGTTCGAACCGATGATCCGGTCCGCCTGCTCGCTGCGCCCCAGGAAATGCGCCAGGTAGGGGCGCTCTTCGGGAAGTTTCTCGGTGGTGATGACCACGTAGTCGAGGGCGATTCCCAGCCCGATGCCCAGTCGCGACGAGGTCGCGGCGCGGTGCGCCAGGGTCAGGGGGTTGAGCTCCGGGAGGCGTTCCACGCGGCTCGGCACCCCCTCCTCCTCGATGCCGAGGAGGACCTGGGTGAGCTGCTCGTCGCCGATGTCGTCGTGGACGGCCAGGTTGATGGTGGGGCGTTCGTCGGTCACGACTCACCCCCCAGCACCAGGCCGGTGGCGACGGCGTTGCGGGGCCCCTCGACGCCGCGGATGTTGGCGCGCCCGGCCACCACCCGGTAGTCGGCCAGGGCCCGGGTGACCAGCTGCGGGATCTCGAAGTCCAGGGCGGAGCCGCCGACGAGCACCACGAAGTCGATGCCGCGGACCTCCGAGGTGGGGGAGACGCGCTGCAGGGCGCGGATCGCGTTGGTGACGAAAACCTGCTCCTTGGCGCGGATGCGGACCTGGCGGATGGTCTCGACGGGAAGATCCACGTCGAGGGGCACCATGCCATCGGGTTTGAGCACCACGGTACGGGCGTAGACGTGCCCGGGAAGCGGATCCTCGAAGAACTGCACGGTGCCGTCCTCATGGCGGATGTTGAAAACCGACTCCACCTTCGCCAGCGGGTGGCGTTTGATGTCCTCGGCCAGGTCGAAGGAGTCGAGGCCGAGTTCGGACTGGATCATCAGGGTCACCATGTTCCCGGCGCCGGCCAGGTGAATGGAGGTGCCGGTGCCGTCCGGGCGCATGACGGAGGCGTCGGTGGAACCGGCGCCCATGTCGAGGATCGCGATGGGGGCGGCCGTCCCGGGGGTGGTGAGCGCGCCACGGATGGCCATGTCGGCCTCCACACCGCCGACCTCGACGGGCACGCCGATTTCGGCGGCCAGTTCGGAGGCGATCCGTTCCATCTGGAGGCGGTCGGTCCTGACCATCACGGCGATGCCGACGGCGGCCTCCATGGAGAACTCGTTGGCGATGCCGCCCGCCACCTGCTGCGGCACCCGGGTGTCGACGGCGAGCAGGTCGGTGATGCGGATGTCGCGGGTGTGCTGGTTGGTCAGCTGCGCCATGGTCACCCGCACCTTCTCCATCATGCCGCCGACGTTGGTGCCGGGCTCGCCCGTGATGTCGGCGAGGTTGCGGATCCGGGAGGCGACGTCCATGATCTCGGCGGCACCCAGGTCGACGTCGACGTCGAGGGTGTTGGTGCCGTGGAAGGTGAGGCGGCCCGCGGGGATGCGGCGTTCCTGCACATCGCCTTCTGGGGTTTTGATGACCACGGCGGAACGGTTGCCCACCAGGGAACGGGCCAGGGGCACCACGGAGCGGGTGGCGTCGGCCTCCAGGCCGAAGAGGGTCGCGATGCCGAACGGGTTGGACAGGGTCTCGACGATGCGCCCGACGTCGGCCACCTCGATGGCGGCCAGCATCCCGAGCGGAACCTTCTCGATCAGACGCACCTCGTCGACGATGGGGATCTTGCGGGCCAGCCGGTTGTGGACCAGCACGCCGTCGTCGGCCTGCAGGATCGCGCCGGTGACCTCCAGGCGCTCGGCGACGGCATTCAGCCGGGCCGCGACCTGGTCGTAGGGAATCGTGCGGGGCGCCACGACGATGTAGGGCTGCCCGGCGGGGGCGTCGGGCAGCTCGTCGAGGGCGATGGTGGTTCCCACCCCGATGCCGAGGCCGCCCGGGGTGGAGGGGTTGTGTCCGATCATCGTGGACTCGGTGATGATCGTCTCGGTGATGGTCTCCATCGCGACGTCGCCGATCACGGGGGCGGCCTCGTTGATGCGGATGGAGTCGAGGTCCTCGATGCGGCGTCCCGCCTTGTTCAAGGCCTCGGTGAGGGAACGGAACAGGCCACGGATGTTGGCGCTGGTTCCCTTGATGCCGGTGGTGGGGACGATGGCGCTGGACAGGAACCTCACCTGCCCGTCGGCATCACCGGTCTCGGCGAGCGCCACCTCGGTGGTCGCGTTGCCGATGTCGATGCCAGCGACCAGTTTCGCCATCGTCCTCGCCTCCTTTCTCCTTGAATTCGTTGTCATCCGGGGTTGAGTTTGCTCGTCGGCTGCCAGGTGGTTTCGACTCGGGCCGCTCGTTCCTCGCGGCCCGGCTCAACCGGCTTTGAAAGAGATTTTCGCGGCCCGGCTGGGCCGGCTTCAGGGGTGGTTCCTCAGTCCTCGCGCAGCCTTCCGCGGGCCTCGTAGACGTCGGCGGCCTCACGGACGAACCCCGCGCTCACCTTCGCGCCGTACTGGCCCTCCAGTTCGTCGGCGATCTCGTACAGCTCCGCCTTCGTGGAGCGGTACGGCCGCAGCGCGTTGTAGATCTCCAGCAGCCGGGCATCCGGCACGGCCACCAGCTCGGCGGCGCGGCGCAGGTTGCGGGCCAGGGTCTGGCGTCCGTCGGCGTCGGCCACCTGGGCCTGGAGCTCCAGGGTCTCCGAGGAGATGCGGAAGTCGAGGGGGCTCAGCTTCCCCGACTTGACGTCCTCGAAGGTGAGTTCGTCGAGGGCCTTGCCGGTGTTGGTTCTCACCAGCTCCGGGTGTTTCTCGGCCAGCGGGTACTCGTCGCGGCCGATCCGGCGGGTCCCCGCGGTGGGGACCTGGGCCGGGGCGGCGGGCGCCGGGGCGTTCTTGGCGAAGGACACGGAGTCGTTCCCGAGGGACTTCATGACCTCCGCCATGATCTGGCGGATGAGTTGTTCCTGATCCATGGTGGCTCTCCTAGGCGGTGCTGACCCGCAGCGCCTGGGGCTTCTTGGCCAGGTCGCACTGGGCGGTTTCCTTGTTGTGCAGCAGGGCCGCGATGGCCTGGTACTTGGGGCGGGCCATCTGGTCGTTGCGGATCGGCACGGGCTGCGGCGACTCGCCCTTGGCGTACTTGGCCGCGTTCTTGCCGATGGCGCGGAAGGTCTCCAGGTCGATCAGCGGGGACTGGCTGAACAGCTCCACGTTGCTGAGCGGCGGCAGGTCCTTCTGGTGGATGACCGTGGTGCCGCGCGACTGGATGCCGATCCCGATGCCGGAACCCGACAGCTTCGCCGCCTGGTGGGCGATGAACCCGACGTCGGCGCTCTTGTAGACCTTCACGAACCGGCACTTGAGGCCCTCCTCCTCGATGCCCGCGGAGATCTCCTTGAGGACGTCGGCGTGGGGCAGGCCGATGATGGTCTCGTGGATCAGGGTGCTGAACGCCGGGGAAACCGCGACCACGACCTCCTTCGGGTCGGAGCCGCGCTCCGCGGGGCCGGTCTCGGCCAGGGTGAGTTTCCCGGCGGCCGTCGCGGTCATCGTCGCGGTACCACCCGAGGCGGCGGGTTCGGCGGCCGGCGGGGTGGCGGCCGAATCCTCGGCGGTCATCTCCTGGACCACCTGCGCGATGATCTGCTTGAGGGTGTTCACATCAATGCTCATGGCTCACCTCAGATGCTCTCGGGGCTGATGGCCTGACGGATGGTCTTGATCTGGTTCCACCGCTCGTCGTCGATCTGGTAGCCGGTCTGCGGGCCGTGGTAGTCGTTGGGCGAGTTCACGGCCGAGATCACGTTGAAGTCGGCGTCGAAGATCGCGGAGGTGTGCAGGTAGTCGCCCGCGACGCGACGCTTCAGCAGGTTGAACACCGCCTCGGCGACGTCCTCGAAACCGCCTCGCGACAACGCCTTGGCCACGTCCACGCCGGTGACCTCACGGTTCATCATGTCCTCGGCGGCCTTCAGGTCCTCGACGACGTTGCGTTTGGGCATGTCGTCGGAGCTGTGGGCGTAGGTGGCGGCCTCCACCTCGGCGTCGGTGATGGCCGGCAGCCCCAGCTCGTCGAAGACGGCCTGCAGGGCGCGGGCGGCCTTGCGGCGCACCGCGATGACGTCCTCCTCCAGCACGGGGGTGAGGCCGCCGTCGACGCGCAGGTCGCGCTGGATGATGTTCCAGTCGTCGAAGTCCTCGGCATCCCAGTTGGAGCCCGCGAACATGTTGTCCTTGTTCGGGGTGGAGGAGTAGCCGGAGCAGATGAAGTCGGTGCCGGGCACGAACTGCATCAGCGACCGCGACACCCGGCGCAGATCGGAGTGGGTGAAGGTCTGGTCGTTGCTGGAGGCGCATTCGAGATCCAGCATGGTGGCGATCAGGTTCTCGGCCAGCACGGCGCGGATGCCGCCGGGCACGCCCGCGGGCACACCGATGCAGCTGACGGAACCGTTCTGGGTGCCCTGCGACCCGGCCGCCTTGGTCACGAACAGGCAGCGGGCCTCCAGGTACAGCATGGACTTGCCCTCGGCGTAGCCCATCTGCACCTCGGATCCGGTGCCGGAGGTGAAGCGCATCTTCAGGCCGCGGGAGGCGTAGCTGGAGGCCAGGAACGCCTTCGACCAGGGGGTGTCGTCGCCGTCCATGAACACCGCTTCGGTGCCGTAGACGGACACGGTTTCGGCGTAGGCGGTCAGCCCGCGCATGCCGAGCTGCAGCTCCGTGGCCTCCTCGACCGCGCACTGGGTGAGGATGCCGGGGCGGCCCGTCTGGGCGCCGACCAGCAGCGACAGCGCGTTGAACGGGGCGTAGCGGACCACGCCGACGGTGGTTTCCTGCTCGGCGAAACCACGCAGCGCGGCCTCGGCGGAGTCGGCGGCGATCTGCACGGGGTTGTCGGCGACGTTGGTGACGTGGCACTGGTTGGCGGGCTGTTTGCGGGCACGCAGTTTCGTGACCGCCATCATCATCTCCAGCACGCTCATGTTGCTGACGACCTCGGTGAGTTTCGCCGGGGTCATGGCTGTGGTCAGCGGAATGATCTCGGTGCGGGGCACGTTGATGTCGCACAGCATGCGGGCCACCTGGAGGGAGTCGATGGCCATGGCCTTCTCCGCCAGCTCCAGGTTGATGCCGTAGTCGGCGACGAAGGTGTCGATCATGTCGAACTGGTCGCGGGTCTTGCCGTCGAGTTCGGTCACGAGCCCGTTGGTCAGTGTGATCGACGGTTTCGGATCGTTGGGGGAGTCCATGGCGATCAGGCCAACCTCTGGCCATTCGCTGACGAACCCGTCCTGGTTCACGGGGCGCGCGTCGAGCGCCTCAAACCTCTTGGAACGCATCAGATCGGTCCTCAGATGTAGGGGGTCGTGGTGGATTCGGGCTTGGCGCCGAGCGCACCGAGGAGGGGGATGCCCACCTCGCGGGCGGCGATGATGGCCTGCCGGACGGCACCCGAGTCACCGCTCAGGAAGGAGATGACCTCGTTGGAGTAGCTGGTTCCGCCGGCGGGGCTGGCGTAGCCGATGACGTCGACGGTGGCTGCCTTGACGGCGGTGTCGGCCAGGACGACGCCGATGCCGGCGGGGGCGCCGACGGTGATGCCGAAGGCCTTGCCGATCGGGGCGCCGAACGCCTTGTTGAGGGCGTAGGAGGCGCGGGCGGTGTACTGGAACTCCAGGTGGCCCGCGTCGTTGCCGTAGACGTCACCGAAGGTGCGGTCCAGTTCACCGAGGGCCACCTCGACGGCGCGGCGGGCGTCGGAGACGTCCTCGGCGCCGAAGATGATCAGCGAGCCGTGACCGGCGCCGCCCTTGGTGTCGCGGGGCAGCTCGATGGTCAGGATCTCGGAGTTGGTGGCCTTGACGGCCTCGTCTGCGGCGAAGATGTGCGGGCCGGCGCCGGTGCGGGCACCGAGGATCCCGATGGAGCGGAAGTCCTTCTCCAGTTTCATCATCGCGCGCAGCTTCGGGTCGACGTTTGCGATGACCATGCCGATGGTGTCGCCCAGGACATTGGTGCCGACGAACTCGGTCACGCAGGGCAGGGCCCCGGCCGCGGGCGTGGGGGCGGGTGTGGGAGCGGGAGCAGCGGACGGCGCGGGGTCGTCGCCACCCATCTTCTTGACCACCTCGGCCAGGACCTTGTTGATCAGTTCCTCAGACATTGTTCACTCTCCTACTTGGCCTGGGCGGGGAGGATCTTCTCGACGTCGTTGTGGGGGCGCGGGATCACGTGGACGCTGATGAGCTCACCCACCCGCTCCGCCGCCGAGGCGCCCGCGTCGGTGGCGGCCTTGACCGCGCCGACGTCGCCGCGCACCAGCACGGTCACGTAGCCGGCACCGATCTTCTCGCTGCCCACCAGGGACACATTTGCGGACTTGACCATGGCGTCGGCGGCCTCAACCGCTCCGACATAGCCCTTCGTCTCGACCATTCCGAGCGCTTCCTGCATGCTGACTCCTTCGTCGTTGGTCCTTGCGACAGGCAGTTTGGACCTGCCTTCGCCACCATAGGGCCGGTTCGGATACACAGTTTCTCCCGGTTGTTACACATTCTTGCTCCGGGGTTGTGTGCAACATTGAACCCTGCACGAAGTGGTCCTATCGTGAGGACATCCCAGAGGAGCGATTGATGACCGAGCTGACCGACAAGACGCGCATCATCCAGGAGTTCGTGCCTGGCAAGCAGGTCACGCTCGCCCACGTGATAGCCAATCCCGATCCGCACCTGTACCCGAAGATCGGCCTGCCAGCGGGAAGCAGCGGGGCCATCGGGGTGCTTACCATCACGCCGGGCGAGGCCGCCGTGATCGCCGCCGACATCGCCACCAAGTCGGCGGGGGTCGAGTTGGCCTTCGTCGACCGCTTCTCCGGGTCGTTGCTCATCACCGGCCGGCTGGCCGATGTCGAATCCTCCGTCACGGGGATCGTCACCACCCTCCAGGCCATTCTCGGGTTCACCCCCGCACCGTTGACTAGGACGTGACGTAGGACATGAGGTCGATCCTGCTGGTCGGCAGCATCGGAGCCGGCAAGACGACGTTCAGGCAGCGCCTCCAGGGGCTGCCCATCGAATATGCAAAAACCCAGGCCATCGAGACCTTCGCCTCCGCCATCGACACCCCGGGCGAGTACCTGGAGGTGGGGCGCTACAAACACGCCCTGATGCTGGCCTCCTACGACGTGGACGTGGTGGTGCTGGTGCAGTCCGCCACCAGCGACGAGACCCGTTTCCCGCCGGGGTTCGCCACCACCTTCAACCGCGAGGTGCTGGGGGTCGTCACCCACGCCGGGGTGGCCACCGAGGCGCAGGTCCACGACGCCGTCGACCACCTGGCGCGGGCCGGGGCCCACCGGATCGTGGCTGTCGACTCGGTGACGGGCAAGGGATTCAAACGCGTTCAGGAGGTGCTGTGCCGGACTTCATCGTGAACCCCGCCGCGGGCAACGCGGCCGCCGCCCTCGACCTGCGCAACCTCATCGACGTCGAGGAGCTGCAGCGCATCCAGGACGACTTCGCCACCTCCACCGGGTTGGCGATGATCACCGTCGACTCCATGGGCCGTCCCGTCACGGAGGCGTCGCGGTTCAGCACCCTGTGCCAGTACCTGCGCCGCGACCCCGCGATCCGCGCCAAGTGTTACAGCTGCGACGCCCACGGCGGGCTGCAGAGCGCCATCGAGGGACGCCCGGTCGTGTACCGGTGCCACGCGGGCCTGGTGGACTTCTCCGTTTCGATCATGTGGGGTGCGCAGTACCTGGGCGCGGTGATGGCCGGGCAGGTGCTGCTCACCGAGGGGCAGCAGCAGCTCCAGCAGATCGTGGGCGCCTCGGAGGTGCTGGAACACGCGGAGACCGCGAAGCTGTTGGACCAGGTGGCCGTGGTCGACCTCGGCAAGCTGCAGGCCGCCGCCAACGAGATCGTTGGGCTGGCGAACGCGAAACTCGGCTCCACGCTCGGCGAGGCGGATTTCGCTGTCGCGGTGGCGGGCACGGTGCTGGGCAGGCTCGGTAGGATCCCGGACCCCAGCGGAAACGCGGCGCTCGCCCCGCTGCTGGCGGGCATCCGGAAACCGCTGCCCCTGATCCCCGTTGAGTCGGTGAAGCGACGGATCTCGCTGGAGGCCCCGGTGGTGGCCCGCAACGTCGCGCAGGGCAACGCGGCCGCGAACCTGGAGCTGCTCGGCGACTACCTGGATCATCTGCTGCCGCGCTGGAGCCAGAAGGTGGATCCGAAGGAGCTGTCCGAGTACGAGGACATGATGATAGGCATCGCCACCAGCGAGGCCGTGCAATTCGGGCGCGACATCTCCCAGATCGTCACCCGCCACCGGGGACGCAGACGCGGCCCGATGAACCGCTACGAGTGCCAGGTGTACTGCGAGAAACTGCTGATCCGCGTCCACGACCTCCTCGAACCCGCATCCCGGGGTGGGGAACGCAACCTGACGACGCTGCTGAACGAGATCGAGAAGAACCCGTCGTCGTTCCTGACGCTGCACAAGGCGGCCTCCTACCTGATGTGGTCGGAGTCGCATTTCGCGAGGAAGTTCAAGGAACGCACCGGCTCCAGCTTCATCCACTACGTGACCGCCAAACGACTGGAGCGCGCGAAGTTCGTGCTCATCCACACCGACAAACCGGTGCTCAGGATCGCCGCGGAGCTGGATTTCACGCCGCTGAACTATTTCTCGCGGCAGTTCAAGAAACACATCGGGGTGACCCCGTCCGAGTACCGCAGGGAACATTCCGGGAGGGCGGCATGACCAGGCCTCGCACGTCGGTGCACATTCTGCGTTGGATGATCCGCGCCGCCAGCGAGGCGGGAAAACCGGGATGGGAGGCGCCGGACGAACCGCGGGAAACGATTCCCGCGGTCAGGGGGAGCAAAACAGAGACACAGGAGAACAGGGGCAGGGCATGAGGGAGTTCCGGCTGGCCACCAGGGTGAGGCTGGGCGCGGAGGCATTGGAGGCGCTCGACGAGTTCCGCGGGAGGCCGGTTTTCCTGGTGACCGACGACTTCCTGGCCACCACCGGGGTGTACCGGAAGGTGGTCGCCAGGCTCGGTGAGCGGGTGACGACCTTCACGGGTGTGAAACCGAACCCCAGCACCTCCGAGATCGGCGCCGGGGTGTCGGTCTACCTGCAGTCCGGGCCCGACGTGGTCGTAGCCTACGGTGGCGGGTCGGTGATGGATGCCGCGAAGGTGATGCACAAGGCCGCCCTCGACGCCGGGTTTGGGGCGCCGGAGGGGATCGTCGCGATCCCCACCACCAGCGGGTCGGGTTCGGAGGTGACGTCGTTTGCCGTGGTCACCGACGAGCAGACGCACACGAAGGTCCCGATCGCCTCCAGCGAGCTGGTGGCGGGGTTGGCCATTCTGGACCCGGAGGCCGTGGTCGGGGTGCCGCCGCACATCACCGCCGACTCCGGCATGGACGTGCTCACCCACGCCACGGAGGCGTACGTGGCGTTGGAGGCCTGCGACTTCTCCGACGCGCTGGCGGAGAAGGCCGTCGAGCTGGTGTTCGGGAACCTGGAGCGCTGCTACACCCACGGCGACGACCTGGAGGCGCGTTCCCACATGCACAACGCGTCCTGCATGGCGGCGATGGCCTTCGACAACGTCGGGCTGGGTATCGTCCATTCGCTGGCGCACGCGCTGGGCGGCCACTACCCGATCGCGCACGGAAGGTTGAACGCGCTGCTGCTGCCGCACGTCATCGAGTTCAACGCCGCCCGCAGCGACCGCGCCGCCGAACGCTACGCCCGCCTGAGCAGGCTGCTGCACCCCTCGGCGAGGGGCCGGGCGGCGGTGACGTCGCTGATCGGGGCGGTGGAGCGGTTGAGGTCGCGGCTGGGCATCCCGTCGCGGCTGAGCGACCTGAAGGTCGCATCCGAGGTTCTGCGTCGCGACGAGGACGACCTGGTGGCCGCGGCCCTCGCCGACGGCTGCACCACGACCACCCCGGTTGCGCCCTCGCCCGACGACCTGAAGGGCATCCTGCGCAGGATCGCCTGAGGGACCGGTGCCGCCGGGACCGCACATCAACTGATGGCCAGCGATGTGACCTCATTACACTGGACCGACGGCCGAGGTGCTGACGGCTGAGGAGCGCTGGGAGGTTCATGGTGACCGATGCGGTTGCGGGACGTGTTCGGTTCCGGGACGTGAAGCCCTACCATGCGCCCACGACTCTTGACTCCCTGCATGGCCCCTATCACGGGCTGATCGACCTTCCCCACGGGGTTCGCTGGCAGGCAGATCGTGTGGGGATCGACGTGGATGATGTGGGGGGGCGTCGCATGGCCTATCAGGCGTTGCTCACCGAAGGGCGGGTGGCCGAGCAGGAGCATCTGCTCAACCGGGATCGTCTCATCGAGCTGTGGCCCGTGCTCAACCTGGACCAGAGGGTGCGAGATCTGTGGGAGATGCGTTTCCCCGAGCTTCGGGCACGCACGTGAGGAACGCTTCCGAGCAGAGAAGGATCACGAGGATCGCCCTGGAGACGGCGGGCCCGGAAGCAGGGTTCGCGCTGGCGGGTTCCGGCGCCATTCGCGAGCACGGATTCATCGATCGTCCCACCGAGGATGTGGATCTGTTCACCATCCAGTCCGCGCAGCACGAATTCACCCCGGCACTGGACCGGGTCGTCGCTGCCCTGCGCGAAGCGGGCTATGACGTGCAGGTCCGGGAGCAGCACCCCTGTTTTTCACGACTCGTCCTCGCCAGAGGCTCTTCGAAACCGGTCGTGACCGTCGATCTGGGTGTCGACTGGCGTGCAGAGGAGCCGGTCTGCCTCGCGATCGGGCCGGTGCTCGCGCCCGATGACGCAGTGGGCAACAAGGTTGCGGCTCTTTTTTCGAGAGGCGAGGCCCGCGACTATCTGGATGTGGATCGCATACGTGCTTCAGGCAGATACCGGGACCAGAGGCTCGTCGAACTGGGTCAGCGAGCCGATCCCGGTTTTGGGATCATTCAGTTCATCAAGCGCTTGGAAGAGGTTGAACGCGTTCAGCCGTCCGAGGTTGCGATCTACGAGGTTGACCCGGAGCGGTTGCGGGCCGTGAAGGATCGTTGTCTGGCATGGGCGCGAGAACTGCGAACAGGCAGGTGATCTGATTTCTCCGCGCGACCGGGCTGCTGACCCCGGTGGAAGGTCGATTCGGCAGAACTGACCAGCAGCCAGGGGACAGATTCCGTGGGATCCGGATCGTATTTGCCCCGGCGTGGGCTCCAATGAGGTTTGTTCACAGGATGCTGGTTGAGCCAGCTCGTGAGCGCCAGCGAACGGCTGTGTCGAA